>ERZ857750.71-NODE-71-length-142798-cov-8.281835_pt1 | contig 142798 bp, 117 predicted proteins | sample MGYA00519915_ERZ857750 | MGnify/ENA primary metagenome ERZ857750 (study PRJEB31778, sample SAMEA3449358) | human gut metagenome | biome: human gut; feature: human-associated habitat; material: faeces | place: United Kingdom | collected 2010/2012 ...
CAAGTTGCAGCAGATTTACAGTCTGTCCCCTTTGGCCACTCGGGAATCCATCCATGTCATATTTCCTTGACAGTTATGAATGATACCACAACTCAGAACAAAATGCAAGCACTTTTTCAAATTTTTTCAAAAAAATTTTCAATTCGTGTTTTTCATAGACACGCAAACCGTTTTGTGTAAATTTGAACACGAGGAAATCATTGTCTATTGAAGACATAAACGAAAGAAATTATAATCGACTATGCTAATTATAGTAGTTTTTGGAAAGAGTTTTATAGAAAATTTTCTTTTCTTTTCCGTTAAAAACTGTTATACTAGTTAGCAAATGGTGAAAGGATGGTGGCTGTTTGTGATTATTCAGTTAGGACTGACACTTGTGATCCCTCTCCTTGCATGTTTGTATTTTTGTTATTGGCTTTGTGAACATAAAGGTGTAGGCAGCTGGGTTTATATCATCGGCTTGATCTTTGGGATCGGAGCCGGCATTATGACCTGGTATAAACTGTATTTGCGTGCGAAAAAGCATAATAATAAAAAGAAGGACAAGAAACCATTCGGATTTAATGATCATGTTTAATGATGGCATGAATTGTTATCATTAAGAAAGGGAAGGTGAGAGAATGAGAAGTGTATCTCCTGCGGTAAAGCAGGAAACGATGCGGATTGCATCTGGAACTGCCATTGGTGTTGTACTGATGTGGGTTGTATTTTTCTTTCTTCATCAGGTGAATCCGGAAAAGATACCGTTTGATTATACGGTATTTCTTGCCGGCATTGGCGGTTTTATTTTTGCAGCTGGAAATTTCTTTTTGATGGGACTTACCGTTCAGAAGGTAGCTGCAGAGACAGACGAAGGCAGAGCGCGTCAGCGCATGCAGGTTAGTCAGCGTCAAAGAACGCTTTTAATGCTTGCGTGGGGTGTTGTAGCGCTTGCAGCTCCGTGTTTTAATGGGGCAGCCGGAATTATTCCGCTTCTGTTTCCTAGTATGGTAATAAAAATTTATTATCTTACAATTGGAAAAACTAAGCTTGCGCAGGAAAAAAAGGACAGCCAGTCAGCTGATCCCACAGCTGGGAAAGGAAGTGAACAGTAAACAATGGATTTTGACATTTCAGGAGCTCAGGTGTTTTTTACGATTCCGACGAACATTCCTATTCTGGGTGATCTTCAGATCAGTGAGACTATGGTGGTCAGCTGGATTGTCATGGCAGCTATTGCAGTGCTTTGCCTGTGGCTGACACATGACTTAAAAGTAACAAACATCTCAAAGCGTCAGGCAGTGGCTGAGTTTCTGGTAGAAAAGGCGAACAACTTTGTGCGCGGCAATACGGGTGGCTATAAGTTTGACTACATGATTCCGTTTATCGCAGCGTTGTTTACCACAAGTGTATTTTCAAATCTGATCAGTCTTCTTGGTCTTCGAAGCCCAACGGCAGATCTGTCAACAGAAGCAGCATGGGCAGTGGTTGTATTTATTATGATCACGGCAAAGAAGATCCAGACTAACAAGCTTGGCGGATATTTAAAGGGCTTTACACAGCCAATTCCAGTTATGACGCCGTTTAACATTTTGTCTGAGCTGGCAACACCAGTCAGCATGGCATGCCGTCATTTCGGAAATATTCTGTCTGGTGTCGTTATTGATGGTTTGATTTACGCAGCGCTTGCAACTGCAACAAAGGCGCTGTTTGGTCTGATTCCTGGCGCAGTAGGCAATGTGCTTGGAACAATTCCGTTTTTGTCGGTGGGTCTTCCGGCAATTACATCTTTATATTTTGACTGGTTCTCAGGTGTTATGCAGGCATTCATTTTCTGTATGCTGACGATTATGTATATCGCAAACGCCGCAGAAGAGGGCTGATAAAACAAAAAAGATTTTTCTAACAGGAGGAAAAAAGAATGGATTTTACAGTATTGGCTAAAGGTATTGCTCTTGCAGGTTGTGCAATTGGTGCAGGCTGCTCTTTGATCGCAGGTATCGGACCTGGTATTGGTGAAGGTAACGCAGTAGCAAAGGCACTTGAGGCAATTGGACGTCAGCCAGAGTGCAAGGGTGATGTTACAAGTACCATGCTTCTTGGTTGTGCCGTTGCAGAGACTACCGGTATTTATGGTTTCGTTACCGGTCTTCTTTTGATCTTTGTTGCACCTGGTATGTTCATGAATTTCTTGGGCTAATCCGGGTCGAAAAGTTACAAGCAATTCGTGGGCATTATAAAGTATATAAAAGACATATTTGGATTCTAACACAAAATGTGCTAGAACCAAAGAAAGGCATGGTTGACACATGAAGGAAGTACAGGAACTGGTAGGAATTGTGCCGTGGACATTCGTTGCACAGATCTGTAATTTGTTTCTGACTGTTTTTCTAGTGAAAAAGTTCCTTTTTGACCGTATTAATAAGGTAGTGGAAGAGAGAAAGCAGATGGCAGACTCCCAGATCGCAGACGCGACAAAAGCCAAGGAAGAGGCGAAGACGATGCGCGATCAATACGAGGCAAGCATTTCAAACGCAAAGGATGAGGCAAGACAGATCATTTCCGATGCTCAAAAGAGTGCTACCGAGAGAGGTGAGGCGATTGTTGCTGACGCAAAGAAGGAAGCAGTTGCCATCAAGGAAAAGGCATCTGCTGATATCGCCAAGGAGCGCACTGCTGCATTCCAGCAGATGAAGTCCGAGATCGGTGATATTGCCGTATCCATTGCCGGAAAGGTGATTGAAAAGGAAGTAAAGGAAGCAGATCATCAGAAACTGATTGATGAGTTTATTTCAGATGTAGGTGAGGCATCATGACAAAAACCGGAAAGCTATATGGAGATAGTCTGTATGAGTTAGCGCTTGAAAAGGATGTTGAGCAGCGCACATACAGCAAAGAGCTGCTTGATGAGCTTCGCATTGTAAAGAGTCTTTTTGATGAAAATCCAGATTACATTAGGCTGCTGCAGGAGCCATCTATTCCAAGAAAAACAAGACTTGGACTTATTGATAAGGCATTTGGCGCGCAGGCTGATGAGTATCTTGTGAATTTTCTAAAGCTTTTATGCGAAGAAGAACTTTTATCCGAGTTTTCAGGATGTGAGGAAGAATACAGGCAGCGCTTCCAGAAGGATCACAATATCGCTGAGGCACATGTTGTCAGTGCAGTGACCTTGAGCAGTCAGCAAAAGGCGGCACTTAAGGCGAAGCTTGAAGAGGTCTGGAAGAAGGAAATCATATTGGTCACAAAGACCGATCCAAACCTTATGGGCGGTTTGAAAGTTGAAATAGAAGGACGGCAGCTGGACGGAAGCGTCCGCGGCCGATTGGAGAGACTGCATAAGCTGATTGAGCAGTAAAAAAGCATATGCAGAAGTGAGGACGAACGAATGAATCTGAAACCAGAAGAAATCTCCAAGGTTATTCGAAGCCAGATTAAATATTATTCGAATGCCTTGGAGCAAAGTGAAATTGGCACCGTTTTGACAGTCGGCGACGGCATTGTGCGTGCCAGCGGATTATCAAACTGCATGGCAGGTGAGCTGCTTGCATTTGAAAATGGTGCATATGGTCTGGCTCAGAACCTTGAAGAAAACCGTGTATCTATTGTGCTTTTAGGCGCAGATGACGGTATCAGCGAGGGTCAGACTGTAAAGAGAACTGGAAAGGTAGTGTCTGTGCCGGTAGGCGATGCACTGCTTGGACGTGTTGTAGATGCACTTGGACAGCCAATTGACGGCAAAGGACCGGTAGCAGCAAGCGAGTACCGTCCGATTGAGCGTCAGGCACCGGGTATCTGTGACCGTCAGCCAGTTAAGGAGCCGCTTCAGACAGGAATTAAGGCAATAGATTCCATGATTCCGATTGGAAGAGGACAAAGAGAGCTTATTATCGGAGACCGTCAGACTGGTAAGACTGCGATTGCAGTTGATACGATTATTAACCAGAAAGGCAAGGGCGTTATCTGTATTTATGTTGCAATTGGACAGAAGCGTTCTTCTGTTGCATCCATTGTATCCGAACTGGAGAAAAATGGTGCGATGGAGTATAGTATCGTTGTTGCAGCAACGGCATCCGATGCAAATGCATTAAAATATATTGCACCATATTCAGGCTGCAGTATGGGTGAGTATTTCATGGAAAATGGACGTCACGTGTTGATCATCTATGATGATTTAAGTAAGCATGCAGAGTCTTACCGTGCACTTTCGTTGCTGATCCGTCGTCCACCGGGCCGTGAGGCTTATCCTGGCGACGTTTTCTACCTGCATTCACGTCTGCTTGAGCGTGCATCTAAGCTGTCAAATGAGCTTGGAGGCGGTTCTCTTACCGCGCTTCCGATCATTGAGACACAGGCAGGTGATGTATCTGCTTATATTCCGACAAACGTTATTTCCATCACAGACGGACAGATCTTTTTGGAGACAGAGCTTTTCCACTCAGGTATTCGCCCAGCTGTAAACCCTGGTATCTCTGTATCACGAGTAGGTGGAAATGCACAGATTAAGGCGATGAAGAAGGTTGCCGGAACATTAAAGCTTATTTATTCACAGTATCGAGAGCTGCAAAGCTTCGCACAGTTTGGCTCCGATTTGGATGCTGATACAAAGGCGAGACTTGCAAAGGGCGAGCGTATCGTGGAAATTTTAAAGCAGCCTCAAAATTCTCCGCTTCCTGTTGAAAAGCAGGTTGCTATTATTTACGCCGTAGTTAACGATCTATTAGCAGACGTTCCAGTAGAGCGTATTCACGAGTTTGAGACTGGTTTAAACAATGAGCTTGATATTGATCGTGAAGGAAAAGCAGCGATGGAAGAGATACGACGCACTGGCGTACTTGGCGATGAGGCAAAGAGCGAACTGGAGCATTGCATCAACAATTATAAGGCGAAGTTCTTACAGTAATATTAAAGGAGAGTTTGTATGGCTGGAAATCAGAAAGCAATCAAACTGAGAATCAAGAGCGTACAGAGTACGATGCAGATCTGTAAGGCAATGGAGCTGGTGGCAGCGTCAAGGCTTCACAAGGCAATGGAGCGTGCTGAGAACAGCCGTCCATATTTTGAGGCACTTCAGGGCACACTGGCTCAGATCGCAGCTGAAAATATCGATATGATGTCCATCTACACGAAGGAACCGCAAAATGATGACTGGTGTTTTATCGTAATCGCGGGTGACAGAGGTTTTGCAGGCGGTTATAACAACAATTTGTTTCGCCTTGTTGAAGAACAGATGGAAGGTCATGAGGCGTGTGTGCTTCCGATAGGAAAGAAGGCATTGGAGCATTTTTCAAACCGCAAGGTGCCTGTTGTCTCAGATTCATTTACAGAGGCAGGCGATATCTCGGTTGCGGACTGCTTTGAGATCGCACGTTTGATATGCCATGGCTATAAGGAAGGTGGTTTTGGTCATGTAGCGATTGTTTACACAAATTTCGTAAACATGATGGTGCAGGAACCAAAATTTATTCCGATTTTGCCGCTGCCGGATATGAAGTCACTGCTTCCGAAGGATGCACCTGAGGCAAAGAAGCGTCAGATTATTTACGAGCCGAACAGCGAGGCAGTATTTAATGCCATAGTGCCTGAATATCTGGCAGGACTGATCTATGGAGCCATGAGTGAATCTGTGGCCAGTGAGCTTGCCTCCCGCCGAATGATGATGGATGCAGCGACAAAGAATGCGCAGGAGATGATTGATAAGCTCAATCTCCACTATAATCGTGTTCGTCAGGCTGGTATTACGCAGGAGATTACAGAGATTGTTGCAGGCTCAGAGAGCTGATGAAAGGTGAATATATGAGTGAAAGACATGTTGGCAAGGTAATTCAGGTAATGGGTCCTGTTCTGGATATTCGTTTCCAGGAAGGACAGCTTCCAGAATTGCTTAATGCCATTGAGATTGAAAATCAGGGCAGCCGCGTCATTGCAGAGGTTGCCCAGCAGATCGGTGACGATGTTGTGCGCTGCATTGCGATGAACTCTACTGATGGTATGGTTCGCGGCGTGGATGCAGTTGACACAGGTGCACCGATCAGCGTTCCAGTCGGTGATGCATGCCTTGGAAGAGTATTTAATCTTCTGGGCGATCCGGTAGATAAAAAGCCGGCACCTCAAAATGCAGAGCGCTGGAGCATTCACAGACAGGCACCGTCCTATGAGGAGCAGATGCCTACGACCGAGATTCTTGAGACAGGTATTAAGGTTGTTGATTTGATTTGTCCTTACGCAAAGGGAGGAAAGATCGGTCTGTTTGGTGGTGCAGGTGTAGGAAAGACAGTATTGATTATGGAGCTGATTCATAATGTAGCGACTGCTCACGGCGGTACTTCTGTATTTACAGGAGTTGGTGAGCGTACACGTGAGGGAAATGACCTTTACGGTGAGATGCAGGAGAGCGGCGTTATCGAAAAGACTGCCTTAGTATATGGACAGATGAATGAGCCGCCGGGTGCACGTATGAGAGTTGCGCTGTCAGGTCTTACAATGGCAGAGTATTTCCGTGATGTGAAGAATCAGGACGTGCTGCTGTTTATTGATAACATTTTCCGTTTTACACAGGCTGGTTCCGAGGTGTCTGCACTTTTGGGACGTATGCCGTCAGCAGTAGGTTATCAGCCGACACTGGCTTCCGAGATGGGTGCACTTCAGGAGCGAATCACTTCTACGAAGAAGGGTTCTATTACTTCTGTTCAGGCTGTATATGTGCCTGCCGATGACCTTACTGACCCGGCTCCGGCAACTACATTTACCCATCTGGATGCGACAACGGTTCTTTCCCGTGATATCGCAAGTCAGGGTATTTATCCGGCTGTTGATCCTCTGGAATCTACAAGCCGTATTCTGACACCTGATATGGTAGGTCAGGAGCACTATGAGGTAGCAAGAGCTGTTCAGCAGATCTTGCAGCGTTATCAGGAGCTGCAGGATATCATCGCCATCATGGGTATGGACGAGTTGGCAGAGGAAGATAAGCTGGCTGTAAACCGTGCGCGTAAGGTGCAGCGTTTCATGTCACAAAGCTTCTCTGTTGCAGAGCAGTTTACAGGTATGCCGGGACAATATGTTCCGCTTAAGGAGACTATTCGTGGTTTCCGTATGATTATTGACGGTGAGTGCGATGATATTCCGGAGAGCTGCTTCCTCTTTGCAGGAACTATTGACGAAGTATTTAAAAAGGCTGGAAAGGCAGGAACTGTATGAACACATTCCATTTGCGCATAGTGACGATGGACGGAAAAGTGTTTGATGATCAGGCATCTCAGATTTTTCTGCGAACAATTGATGGTGATGTGGCGATCCGCGCAGGTCATATCAATTACTGCAGCGGAATCGGCATGGGTCAGGCTCATGTGACGCTCGCAGATGGTCATGAGCGATATGCTGCCTGCATTGGCGGCATGGTGTCGATGTTAAATGGCGAGTGCCAGGTAGCAGCGACAACATGGGAATGGAAGGAAGAGATTGATGAGGAGCGCGCAAAGAAAGCAAAGGAACGAGCCGAGGAGCGCCTGAATCAGAAAAATCTTTCAGACAGAGAGCAAAGAATTGCCGAGGCAAAGCTTCGCAGAGCACTAGTCCGGCTTCATGTAACAAACGAAGAATAAAAAATACCCCGTCTGGCATGGATGTGCCAGGTGGGGTATTTTTTTATTCGGTCCGGAAGTTTTACGAAGAGGCGCTTCGATGAGTGACTTTGTCGTCTCGTAAAGCACATCATCTTAGCGCCCGTTAGGTTACTAGGCTTACTTCGAGAAAATCATAGAAAATAGTTGCTTCGCATTCGGAATATTTCCCTTGTACATGGACATCGCCTTGTAGATACGTCCAGCAAGTGCCATGCCAAGAAGGGCGGTAATAACCACGATTACGAGTGAACCGCAGGCCTCAGCAATGGAAATGGAGCCAAGAAGCAGGTGGCTTGGTGAAACAAGGATTGATGTAAATGGAATCCAGTCGAGGATGCCGACGGAACCCATCGAATCAAAGTTTCCGGAGAAGCTGCCCGTACCGAGTGTTGCAAAGAAGCTAAGCAGCAGGACAATAACGAAGATACCGTTTGTCATGCTTAGGTCTTCCTGCTTGGAAGCTATTGCACCGCCAATTGAGGCGATTGCAAGGTAGAGAAGCAGGCCAGCTGCTAAGTAGAGTAAGAAAAATAGGATGTTGACCGGTGTAAAGATGCTTGAGAGCAGTCCAATATGACCAAACATCTGGATGAGCGGCATGGTGGTATCTGGATTGATTGTTTTTACTGCCCAGATACCGGCTGCAAAGCCGCCCCACAGTCCGATTACCCACAGTGCAATTTGAATGACACAGGTAAATGCCTGTGCAAGTACTTTTCCGATGACCATTGCCTCTGGCTTTACAGATACAAGCATCGTATCCATAAGCTTAGAGGATTTTTCTAGTACAACACAGTTTGCGGTGCCCTGTCCATAAAACAGGATCAAGAAATACAGAAGCATGATGTTTACATATGGAAGCATGTAACCTAAGACGTTTTTAACGGTAGCATCTGCATTCTGCTCGGAGTTGGCATCGTCGCCGCTTACAAGTGTGTCTGTGCCGTTCTGGCTCTCATAATAGGAATATTTATAGCTGATGCCGCCCAGAGCCGTGAGATCACTGATCGATGCCCCTGATTTGGCTACGGCAAAGACGGAGAACATCTGACTTAAAAAGTCGCTGTAGTCATCGGCATCGTCCATGGAGAGGGCAGATGCTTCTGGCAGGATTACGCTTGTGTGAAAGCCATCCTCGTCGGAGGTGACAACGACAACCAGTGCATTGCCAGTATCAGTTTCGGCAGCGGCGAGTGCATCCTCGTCGGTGTCAAAGCTGTGATAGGAAATGGAAGCGAAGGTTTCGTTGCCGGATGATTTTGCAATCATATTGAAAACGGAAAAATCGAATGCATTTCCATCGGTTAGGTCAGCTGTATATACGTCGGAAATGACGGCGCTTGGTGTGTCACTTTTTTGAGTGAATTCCAAGAAAGACATAATTCCGAGCGGGAGCGCAAAGCATAACAGCATGACAATAAGTGTCGCTGTCTTCCAGCCCTTTGTGAGGCGGTGGCGCACAGTAAAGCCAAAGACCTTCTTTAGTCCGTTCAAAAAGGATTTCATAATGTAGCGCCCTCCTTTTTTCTATTTTTAAAAATTTGAAACAGCTGAGAAATTCCCATGTGGCTGCCGCGGTACAGCAAAAGATCGCGGTATACCTTTGCACAGAATATGCTCAGTGCAACAAGAATGATTGCCTGAATAACCCAAGAAAGAATCAGGACAATCAGTGAAATATTTCCGCACACATACGAAACTGGTGCGCAGAATACGCTGATGACCGGGCAAAGGGAAAGCACGGCTGCGGCAACTGCGTTGCTGGAGATAATCGGTGTTAAGCAGGATACGATGTAACCAACCATAATAAGGAGCGTTACAATCATGATCGCTGGCTCAGACTGCTCCATTGTATTGCAGCAGGTTCCGATCAGACCGGACAGAACTGCATAGGTCGCAAATGCGAGAAGCAGTGAGATCAGTGCAATTACAATGGTGCCCCAGTTTAGATTCAGCTGTGAGAGATCAATGCCCATCTGAGAAAGTGTGGTGCTAAGACTTGCCATCTGAAGATACTCGACACTGATTTCATAGGAAAGAACAAATCCGATTGCCATCATCGCGATCATGATTAACACATAGGTCATGACAGCCAGAATCTTTCCAAGTAAAAGTGCGAGTGGGGAAACGCTTACCATCAGCAGTTCAATCAGCTTGGAATCCTTTTCGGTGACGATGCAGCGAATGATAAAGCTTGCAGAAAGCAGACACAAGATCATAACTACGATCGAATAGCCGTACTGGATGGCAAAGTTGGCATCAAAGCCAATACTTTCTGTGCCATTTTTCTGATCAAGGTAGTCAGCGGCGCTCATGCTGTCCACATCGTAGGAATTTTGTGCGGACAGGCCAAGTGAAGCAAAGCGCTCCGATGTCATCTGGGAGGAAATCGCGGTCAGAAGTGATTCCATATCCTCTGCTTTGAGGGAGCTGTTTTCTGCGATATGGCTCTCTACGGTGCAGGCACCGCTCTTATCTGGTGCGCTGATATAAACGTAGACATCAGTGTCGCCTAAATGATCGGCATAGGAAGTTTTGTCAAACTCAGCGGTTTCAAATGAAACAGATGAAAAAGCAGCATTTTGAGCCGTCAATGCATCAAAATCAAGTTCGGTTCCACTCTCATTTGTCACATAAGCTGTTTGAATTGGGCTGATTGAAACACTATTTCCGGTAAGGTTTTGAAGCGGAAGTGAAATAAGCGCCATTACAAATAAAATGAGCATTGAAACAATATTTGATTTGCTTTTCATGGTCTGACTAAGTGTAAATGAATATACGCTTTTCAGTCCACGAAGATTGTCATTATTCTTCATGTGCCTCACCTACCTTACTTACAAAGATCTCATGCAGAGATGGTTCGCGAAGATTAAAGGTAACGATTGTGATTCCTGCCTGAATAAGTGTGCCAAGCAGTGCATTTGCCTGCGCTTCACCAGTTACCTTCAAATGATATTCGCCTGCTAACTCAGAGAGAATCGAAATACCGGCATCATGGATATATGAGGTAATATCGGATTCTGTCTTTAGAAACAGGTGAACACGTCCATAACTTTTCTTGATCGTATTTAAGTTACCAGAAAGAATCGTTTTGCTGTGATCAAGTATTGTAAGATCAGTACAAAACTCCTCAATGGTGGACATTTGATGGTCAGACATAATCAGATATTTGCCCTTATTGATCTGCTCGTGAATGATATCCTTAAACAAATCAGTATTGACAGGATCAAGACCAGAAAGCGGCTCGTCAAGAATAAGAAGCTCCGGGTCAGAAATAAGAGTTGCAATCATCTGAATTTTTTGCTGATTTCCTTTTGAAAGCTGATCAGCTGTCTTTGGTGCAATGCGCTTTTTTCTCTGATTACTGCTTCCAAATAAGCCTTTTTTCTTTGGTGAAGCTTCCTCATGCATGCGCGCCTTTTTTGCCTGAATATCAGCATATTCCTGCGGATAAAGATATTCAATAATATCAAAGCGCTCTGCCCAGTAGTGGATGCGCTTTTTTGCCTCAGAAGCTGATACACCGCGCAGGGCGGCAAAATACATAAGCTGATCCATAATAGTATATTTAGGATACAAACCGCGCTCCTCTGCAAGATATCCTACATTGCAGGTATTTATATCAAGCGGCTTTCCATTCCATGTGACAGTTCCGCTGTCGCGTGAAAGCATGCCAAGCATCATGCGGATGGAAGTCGTTTTTCCGGCTCCATTTGTTCCAAGAAGTGCATAGACACCCGGACGGTTCATCTCAAAGCTTAAGTGATCAACAACGGTCCGCGTTCCGTATTTTTTTGAAAGATCTTGTACAACTAAACTCATAATTCCTCCTCTTAACATTCAAAGTAAATTTTTGTAGTGCTGTGACTAGCATATCATGAAATTATCCAAATGAAATACGGATGCAAAATTGAGGTATGTTTTTGTAATTTACAGTCATCACAATTGCTGTACATGCTTGCAAAGTTATGATATACTGAGAAAATAAAAGGCAATCCATGTGATGCAAAAATGTTAAAGGAGGAGCATTATGTTTGGCAGGCTTTTGTCATTTGAACCAGATGCCACAGGCGTAACGGTAAAGTTTGAACATAAAGAGGGAAGAATTTCCTTTATTACAGACCGCATTGTGCGAGTATACAGCTCGATGGAAGAAAAGCACAGACCATCAAGGGCAGTTGTGCAGGAACCAAAGAAGGTTGATTTTCAGGCACGTCAGCAAAAAGAGTTTATTACAATTAAAACAAAGAAGCTTCTTGTTCGCGTAAGAGATGAGTTTCAGGTTGATTTTTTGACACCAGATGGCCGAATGATTTCTGAGCAGACCGCAAGAACAACAAAGAAGCAGGAGATTACAGCACAGCAGGCCGAATTACTGGCAAAGGAAGGTCATGAGCTGCCAAAAAAGCAGTCAGATCATACATTTGAAGTTGTGCGTATGCTTCATCCAAAGGAGCATATCTATGGACTTGGCGATAAGACTGGCTTTCTTGATAAAAGAGGCTACGCTTATGAAATGTGGAATAGCGACATTCCAGATACGCATACAGATTTTTTCCCAAGTCTTTATAAGTCTGTTCCGTTCTTTATTTCAATGCGTCCTCATTTTACATATGGAATTTTTCTTGACAATACGTCAAAGTCTTATTTTGATATGGGAAAGGAAGAGGCAGAGCGCTATTATTTTGCAGCAGACGGCGGCGATTTAGACTACTATTTTATTGCAGGCGAGACAATGCGTGATATTTTAGGTGCGTACACAGGACTGACAGGACGCACTGCGCTTCCGCAGAAGTGGACGCTTGGATATCATCAGTCACGCTGGGGATATATTACCGAGGACGATATCATGGATGTTGCAGAAAAGATGCGTCAATGCCGTATTCCATGCGACAGTATTCATTTTGATATCGACTACATGGATGCTTTTAAGGTATTTACATGGAATCGGAAAAATTATAAGGATCCTAAAAAGACATTACAGAAGTTGACTGAGATGGGCTATAAGCCAGTTACTATTATTGATCCAGGTGTCAAAAAAGAAGATGGCTACGATGTTTACGAGGAGGGAATTAAGAACGGCTATTTTGCCTTCTCAGCAGAGAATGAGCTTTATGTGAACGAGGTATGGCCAGGTGATGCTGTTTTCCCAAGCTTTACTAATCCAAAGGTACGCAGCTGGTGGGCAGACAAGCAGAAATTTTTAATTGATATGGGTGTTCGAGGTGTATGGAACGATATGAATGAGCCTGCGAGCTTTAAAGGTCCGCTGCCTGATGATGTACAATTTGCAGATGAGGATGATACAGTAATTCTCCATAAGGATGCTCATAACATCTATGGTCACTGCATGGCGATGGCAACAAAGGATGGATGGTTAAAATATGATGGTCGCAGACCATTTATAATCACACGTGCAGCATATGCCGGAACGCAGCGTTATGCGCTTGTATGGACAGGCGATAACCAAAGTATTTGGGCACATTTACAGATGGCGATTCCGCAGCTTTGTAATCTTGGCCTTTCTGGATTTTCATATGCCGGAACAGATGTAGGCGGCTTTGGTGCAGATACAACAAAAGAACTTTTGGCACGTTGGGTTCAGGTTGGATGTTTGTCACCGTTTTTCAGAAATCATAGCGCACAGGGTACGAGAAAACAGGAGCCGTGGCAGTTTGATAAGGAGCTTTTAGAGATTTACCGCAAGTATGTAGAGCTTCGATATCACTTGCTTCCATATATCTACGACTGCTTCTTTGAAAGTGAGCAGACAGGCCTTCCTATTATGCGTCCTCTTATGTTAAATTTCGAAAAGGATGCAGAAACTTACGAAATAAATGATGAGTTTATGGTAGGTGAGTGGCTGCTTGCTGCTCCAGTTGTAACACAAGGAACAACTATGCGTCTTGTCTATCTGCCAGAGGGTGCGATGTGGTACGATTTCTGGACAGGAGAAAAGTATAAGGGTGGTCAGTATATTACAAAGAAGGCACCGTTAGATACTATGCCGCTGTTTGTACGCGCAGGTGCTGTGCTGCCGCTTTATCCTTTAATGCAGTATGTTGGTGAAAAGGAAGTGGAAGACTTGACACTTGCAGTTTACCCGGGCATTGGAAATTATATTCATTATCAGGACGATGGTGAGAGCTTCGCCTATAAAAAGGGCGGCTACAATGCATATGTATTCTCACAAAATAACGGCCGTCTGCAGATTAAAGATGCAGTAAAGAATTACGAAAAGCCATATAAGGGCTTCTATGTTAAGATCTGCCGTGATGGTGTGACGGCACTGTCAGAGACACCTGGTGAGTATTTGAACGCAGAGTAAGCAAAGCAAAATTAAGATTAAACCTAAGTGACTTGAAGTGTCATAAAAGCTGTGGTGATAAGCCACAGCTTTTTTTGAAAAAATCTAAAAAAAGTTCTTGACATCTAATGAGGGTTTGAGTATACTAATTTGCGATAGGAAATGATAAATGTTATCAAGTATAAGAAATAAAAGAAAGAGAGGTATGTGCTATGCCATTATCGATGGCTCCAGAGGGCAAGGAGAATGTAATATGCAAGATTGGCGGCAAGGAGGAAACCAGATTGTTTCTGGAGAGACTAGGGTTTGTTGTCGGCGCAATTGTTACGGTTATTTCTGAGATTCAGGGTAATCTGATTGTCAACGTAAAGGATTCAAGAGTTGCGATTGGCAAGGACATGGCCGGTAAAATCTTGGTTTCCTAAGAGAAACAATGTGCACCTGTTATACACCAGGTCGCGGAAAGGGGTTTGATATGAAAACACTGAAGGATGCAAGCATCGGTCAGACTGTAAAGGTAAAGAAGCTGACAGGTGAAGGCCCGGTAAAGCGCCGTATCATGGATATGGGAATCACAAAGGGCGTTGAGATCTATGTAAGAAAGGTAGCACCGCTTGGTGATCCGGTAGAGGTAACTGTAAGAGGATACGAGTTATCACTGCGTAAGGCAGATGCTGAGATGATTGAGGTAGAATAATTTTTTTTACCTAAAGGTTAGCTTATACTAATAAAAATGAGCATAAGCGATTAAAAATCAGCCGTGACAAATCAAAGTAGCATTTGCAAAATAGTAAAAAAGGCGAGAAAACAGGAGGTTTGTAATGTCAATTAAGATTGCATTAGCAGGTAATCCCAACTGTGGTAAAACAACACTTTTTAATGCGCTGACAGGATCCAATCAGTTTGTAGGAAACTGGCCAGGTGTTACAGTTGAGAAGAAGGAAGGTAAGTTAAAGTGGGATAAGGAAGCTACAATTATGGATCTTCCGGGTATTTATTCATTATCCCCTTATACACTTGAGGAAGTTGTAGCAAGAAATTATCTGATCACAGACAGACCAGATGCGATTTTAAATATCGTAGATGGTACTAATATTGAGAGAAATCTGTATTTGTCTACACAGATCATGGAGCTTGGTATTCCAGTAGTTATGGCAATCAATATGATGGATCTTGTTCGCAAGAGCGGTGATCAGATTAATGTTGATAAGCTGTCCAAAAAGCTTGGATGCCCTGTTGTTGAGATTTCAGCATTAAAGGGTGACGGTATTAAGGAAGCAGCAAACAAGGCAGTTGAGCTTGCAAAGAAAAAAACATTAAGCAAGCCGGTACATGAGTTTTCAAAGGAAGCAGAGGACATTATTGCAGATGTTGAGAATAAGCTGACCGGAATCAAGGATGAGCAGAAGCGCTTCTTTGCAATCAAGCTTCTTGAGAAGGATGATAAGATTGCAGCTCAGATGAAGTCTGTTCCGGATGTTTCTGATGAGATCAGCCGCATGGAGGATACATTTGATGATGATACTGAGAGTATTATCACAAATGAGCGTTATACATACATTTCATCTATTATCGGTGAGTGCTGTAAAAAGGCACATGGCGGCAAGAAGCTGACGCTTTCCGATAAGATTGACCGTATTGTAACGAATCGTTTTCTGGCTCTTCCAATTTTTGCTGTTATCATGTATATTGTATATTATGTATCAGTAACAACAGTTGGAACCATTGCAACTGACTGGGCAAATGATGGAGTATTTGGCGATGGCTGGTATCTGGCAGGAATTGGCCGCAGTGCATATGAAGAAGATGCTGGTGAGTATGGCGATGCAGAGACAATCATTAATGCATTCGTTGATGAGTCTGGTGATGAGGAACTGGCAGCAGCAGTAGATGCTGAATCAGAGGATTATGATCCAGAGGCAGCAATCACAGCTGTAAAAGCTTATGCAGCAACAGTAGCAGATGACGCAGAAGTAACTTACGTTGTTCAGGATGAGGAAACCATGGCAGAGGAAGATGAGACTGCTAATGGCGCTGATTTAAAGGCAGCAGTAGAAGTTTATGAAAAGTGGAATGCAACCGCTCCTGATAATGCCGATTATGGCATCTGGATTCCTGGTATTCCAGCATTTTTGGAGTCTGCTCTTGATGCAGCAAATTGTGCAGACTGGTTAAGAGGTCTGATCATGGATGGTATCGTAGCCGGTGTAGGAGCTGTACTTGGTTTCGTTCCACAGATCTTGATTTTGTTCATCTTCTTAGCTTTCCTTGAAGGATGCGGATACATGGCTCGTATCGCATTCATCATGGACCGTATCTTTAGAAAGTTTGGTCTTTCTGGTAAGTCATTTATCCCGATGTTAATCGGTTCTGGATGTGGTGTTCCTGGAATCATGGCTTCACGTACTATCGAGAATGACAGAGACCGCAAGATGACCATTATGACAACTACCTTCATTCCGTGTGGTGCAAAGCTTCCGTTTATCGCAATGGTTGCAGGTGCTATCTTCGGCGGTGCTTCCTGGGTTGCTCCGTCAGCTTATTTCCTTGGTATCGCAGCAATTATCTGCTCTGGTATCATCTTAAAAAAGACAAAGTTATTTGCTGGAGATCCGGCTCCGTTTGTTATGGAGCTTCCGGCTTACCATATGCCAACAGTAGGCAGCGTTCTTAGAAGTATGTGGGAGCGTGGATGGTCCTTCATCAAGAAGGCTGGTACAATCATCCTTCTTTCCACTATCGTAATTTGGTTTACTACTTACTTTGGATTTGTTGATGGCGCATTCCAGATGCTTGAAGACGATCAGATCGATTATAGTATCCTTGCAACTATTGGTAAGGCAATCAGCTGGATCTTCATTCCGCAGGGATTTGGCAACTGGCAGGCAACTGTTGCATCTGTTACAGGTCTTGTAGCAAAGGAAAACATTGTTGGTACAATGGGTATCTTGTATGGCGGACAGGAAGGCGTAAGTGTCTATGCAGCAATGGCAGCTTCCTTTACAGCAGTAAGTGGTTACGCATTTTTGGCATTCAATTTGCTGTGTGCTCCGTGTTTCGCAGCAATGGGTGCAATTAAGAGAGAGATGAATAATACAAAGTGGTTCTGGATTGCAATTGGATATCAGTGTGGATTTGCTTATCTGGTAGCTTTAGTAATCAATCAGATTGGCCGTCTCTTTACTGGTGCCGGTTTTGGTGTTGGAACAGTAGTTGCATTTGTAATTATCGTTGCATTTATCTATCTGTTGTTCAGACCATATAAGGAGAGCAAGACTCTTGAGGTTGCAGCTGTAAAGTAATAGTTGGTAACAAGAGTGTATGTGTTTGAAAGGTAAGGTATCGTATGGGAACAGTAATTGTAGGAGTTGTAGTAGTAGGTGTGGTTGGACTGATTGTTCGCAGTATGGTAAAGGATAAAAAAGCAGGAAAGTCACTCCAGTGCGGAGGCGACTGCAAGCACTGTGGAGGACATTGCCACTGAGCAAAAAAGAATGGAGCAGCCTATGCAGCAAAGAAATATGCAAAAAGATGCGATCTTAAACAGACTCAGACAGCGAGGATGCAGGATCACTAAGCAGCGGATGGTGTTGCTTGATATTATACTGGACGGGGATTGTTCAAGCTGCAAAGAGATTTATTACAAGGCATCGAAGATTGACCCAAGCATTGGCTCAGCAACAGTTTACCGTATGATTAACATGCTTGAGGAAATTGGAGCAATTAATCGCCGCAATATGTATAGGGTTTCCTGTACACAGCCTTGTGATGAATTAGAAGATGACGCGCAGAAAAGTGGAAAACATGCATGCACAATTGAATTTGATGATAATTCAAGTATCATGCTTACACAAAAGGCGTGGAATCAGATCATACAGACAGGACTTTCCGTATGTGGTTACAAAGATAAGCAGGCGATTCGCAGTATCAATCCGGCATAAGTTGGTCTGGCTTAATTGAAAAAAAGTTCTTAATGATAAACTTTATCATTAAGACGGTAGAAATCATTACACATATTCTTTATAATAAAAAGCAGGCAAGGAAAAAAATTTTGCCTGCTTTTTACATAGATATCGAACAGGAGGATATAACTATGAGTTTACGTGATTTAGATTACAAAAAAGGTGGTATTTTTGCAGCAGGTGTTCTGTTTGGAACAGCAGGTATTAAGGCACTTTCAAGCAAGGATGCAAAGAATGTATATACAAAGGTTACAGCAGCAGTACTTCGTGCAAAGGATTGTGTATTAGATGTGGTATCAAATATTCAGGAAAATGCACAGGATATTTATGCCGGAGCACAGCAGATTAATGATGACCTCGCAGCAGCAAACGAAGCAGCAGAGGCTGAAGGTCAGGATGAGGCAGAAGAGACAGCAGAGGCAGAAAAAAACGAGACAGAAGAGAAGGCTGAATAATGAAGTTTAAGATAAAGCATGAAATAAAGGGCAGAATCCGTGTCCGTGCCATTATGAAGCACATGACGGCAAAGGAAGCTGATCTGCTCGAGTATGCTCTGTCTAATAAGGAGGGGATCACTTCAGTGCGCGTCAATGAACGTACCGCTGATGTGGTCCTTTGCTATAAGATTGACAGAGCAACAGTTCTTTCCTATTTAAGAAAGTGCCATGTAGACGAGATTGAGGCACCAGAAAGCTATCTGGCACATTCGGGAAGAGCACTGAACAACGAGTATTGGGATAAGCTTGTTGGAACGGTTGTTTGGCGCTGTACAAAGAATTTGTTTGTGCCGGCACCAATACGTACATGCATTACACTTGCAGCAGCGATTCCTTATATCTGGAAGGGTGTAAAAACACTTGCAAAGGGAAAGCTTGAGGTTCCAGTGCTTGATGCGACTGCGATTACCATCTCCATTGCAAGAGGTGATGTGTCTACGGCAAGCTCTGTCATGTTCCTTCTTGGAATTGGAGAGATCTTAGAGGAGTGGACACATAAAAAGTCTGTTGGCGATCTTGCAAGAAGCATGTCTTTAAATGTATCTAAGGTATGGATGCTTGCCGGTGAGCAGGAGGTTCTTGTTGATGCGTCTACGATCAAAGAAAATGATAAGATTGTAATTCATATGGGCAATGTCATTCCGTTTGATGGAACAGTTGAGAGCGGAGAAGGCATGGTGAATCAGGCATCTATGACAGGCGAGTCTGCAGCAGTTAGAAAATATGCAGGAACAACTGTGTATGCAGGAACAGTTCTTGAGGAGGGTGAGCTGACAGTTAACGTCAAAAAGCTTGGCGGTGCGAGCCGTTATGAGCAGATAGTTGTCATGATTGAGGAGTCAGAAAAATTAAAATCATCTATGGAAGGAAAGGCAGAGCGTCTTGCAGATAAGCTTGTTCCGTATACCTTCCTGACAACGGGACTGACTTATCTCTTTACTAGAAATCTGACAAAAGCTACTTCTGTGTTGATGGTAGATTTTTGCTGTGCGCTAAAGCTTTCAATGCCAATTGCAGTGTTGTCCGCAATTAAAGAGGCAAGAAACCGTAACGTCAATGTAAAGGGCGGAAAGTTTTTAGAGAGCATAGCAGATGCAGATACGATTGTATTTGATAAAACTGGTACGCTGACAAAGGCAGAGCCAACTGTTGTGAAGGTCGTTTCATTTAATGGTGATTCAGAGGATGAACTGCTTCGCACGGCTGCATGTTTGGAGGAACATTTTCCTCATTCTATGGCAAAGGCTGTTGTGGATGCTGCAAAGAAAAAGAGTCTTGACCATGAGGAAAAGCATTCAAAAGTAGAGTATATTGTGGCACATGGTATTTCCACGCAGCTTGAAGGAAAAAAGACAATTATTGGAAGTCATCACTTTGTTTTTGAGGATGAAAAGTGTCATATTCCAGAAGGCAAGGAGAAGTTGTTTGAACAGCTTCCGCTGGAGTATTCTCATCTGTATCTTGCAGTTGAAGGTGAACTTGCTGCAGTAATCTGCATTGAAGATCCGCTCCGTGAGGAGGCCGCTGATGCGATTCGTGCGCTGAAGGAAAGCGGAATTTCTAAGGTAGTAATGATGACAGGAGATAGTGATCGAACCGCCAGAGCAATTGCAGGCAGAGTTGGCGTTGATCAGTATTTTTCAGAGGTACTTCCAGAAGATAAGGCCCGTTTTGTTGAACAGGAAAAGGCAGCAGGACGAAAGGTCATTATGGTTGGAGATGGCGTAAATGATTCACCGGCGCTTTCTGCTGCCGATGTAGGTATTGCTATAAGCGATGGTGCAGAATTAGCGCGTGAAATCGCTGATGTTACAATAGCAGCAGAGGATCTGTTTGAGGTTGTAACACTTCGCAAGTTGTCAAAGAGATTGATGAAGCGTATTTATCGCAATTATAAGGTAATAGTGGGATTTAACTCAGCACTTATTGCGGGAGGTATTGCAGGTGTTTTGCAGCCAACTACATCAGCACTTTTGCATAATACATCAACACTTTTAATTGCGATGGAAAGCATGAAGCCTCTTCTTCATGAGGAAAATCAATAAAAATAAGCAGTTCGCTAAGAGATAAGATTTTGAGACAGGGCAGCAGACAATAAAATGTCTGCTGTCTTATTTTGTTAATAAAAATGGTAAATAAGAGAAAAAATAAAGTAAAATCGTTAATATGAATCAAGTAAAGAATATTAACATTGTGAATAATATAATAAAAATATGATTCCAAAATGAACATTATAGTTAAAAGGTCATAATTAGGAGAAAACAATAAAAAAATAAGTAAAATCATTTTCATAATCGTTCTACTATGTAGACATGAGAAAAAGATGGCTGAAAGATGTAGTAAGCTATCTTAGGAGAAAGGAGAAGTTCGATTATGAGAAAATTTGCAGCAATTTCCCTCGCAGGAATCATGGCTTTTGGCGCACTTCCAGTTATGGCTGAGGAGACAAGCACAGAGGAAGCAAGCACAGAGGCAGCTACCGAGGCTGGCAGTGAGGCAGCTGAGTCAGATCAGGTAGAGAATAACTGGGAGCCATTTGCAGAGAATGTAACTTTACGTGTTCCAGTTTATGACAGAGGTGTTGAGGGTGTTCCGGATGTAACAAACAACTACTGGACACAGTGGATTCAGGAAAACTTCGGTGATAAGTATAACATCACTGTTGAGTATGTTCCGATCACAAGAACTGATGTTATGACAAGCTATGCACTTCTTGCAGCTGATCAGAATCTTCCGACAATTCTTATGGAGTACGATTATCCGAAGCTGTCCACATGGGTAAATGACGGATATTTAACTTCCTTTGATATGGATGCATTCAAAGAGGTAGCTCCAAACTACTATGCTCGTATGGAGGCAGACGGACAGATTCCATATACTACAATCGGTGATGAGACTTATTTCGCACTGGCATCTAATCCGAATTACAACATCAACTATACATGGCAGACATTTGTTCGTATGGACTGGTTAAAGCAGGTTGGTTATGATCATGTTCCAACAAAGCGTGACGAGTATCTTGACGCAATGAAGAAGATCCAGGAGGCTGGTCTTTGCGAGCATCCAGGTGGTGGTACTATGATCACAGGTCTTGGTTCCGATCAGAACCATGCATATCGTGAGTATCCGTTTAACGAGCTTGACTGGGCTATGTATGGTGATTATAACATTCCGGCACTTGGAACTGATGCAAACTACAACCTGTTAAAGAGAGCAAATGAGGATTACAATAACGGAATTACAGATCCAGAGTATTACTTGATCGATGGCGAGACAGCAAAGGCAAACTTCATCAACGGTGATGCATATTCTTATGGCTGCTATATCAGCTCTGATATGCCTGTACTGACTTCCTTCTATGAGACAAACCCAGATGCTGAGCTAGCTATTTATCCAGTTGTTACTGAGGATGATACAGCAGCGGATGGAATCACTGTTACTCCTGCTTATCGTTCAAATAACCCATTTGGTATGATGGTAGGCTTCTCATCATCTGCAACAGAGGATGAGTTAAAGGCAGCATGGATGTATCTTGAGTGGATGTGCAACGATGATGTACTCTTCACTATGCAGTATGGCATTGAGGGTGAGAACTTCAACTACAATGAAGATGGTCTGCCAGTATCTGTAGCTGATTACAGCGGAGACTACAAGCAGGGTTACAACAGCAGCGGTGATTACTGGAGCTGTGAGACAGCATCTAAGGCAGCAGGTACTATCGAGGATGTTATCTATGCAACAACACCACACAATCTGCCGCAGGATTTCACTCAGGATGTAATCGACTTCTACTATGCAAGACAGGAAATCGCTGAAAAGTATGCAGTTGCTGACTGTCTGTATGCATCTTCTATGGAGAATACTTCCGAGTATCAGCAGACATTAGTTACTCTGTACAAGGAAGCACGTGATACTTTGACCATGTGTACACCGGAAGAGTTTGACGAGAAGTATCAGCAGTATACCGATGATTTCAATGATGCAGGATTTGCAGATATCACTGAAGAGCGTAAGGCTGCATTTGAGGATGGAAATACCACAAGACTGCCAGAAGCACAGAAGGCAGCTGAGTAAAATAGCTTTTAGTAGTAAATCTTCCTTATAAAAGAAAAGTTCGCCGTACCTGTTATGCAGGTGCGGCGGACTTTTTTTAAAATTAATCAGCAAAAAGTGGAGTTGAAAGGTAGCGATCACCAGTGTCAGGAAGTAGCACAACAATTGTCTTACCCTTTGACTTAGGCCGTTTTGCAATCTCAATAGCTGCCCACAGAGCAGCACCGGAGGAGATACCAGTAAGGATGCCTTCCTTCTTTCCAAGGCTCTTTCCTGTTGTAAAGGCATCATCATTAGATACAGCAATGATTTCATCATAAATGGAAGTGTCAAGCACCTCTGGAATAAAGCCAGCACCAATACCCTGAATTTTATGAGGACCTGCATTTCCAGTGGACAGGACTGCTGAAGATGCTGGCTCAACAGCAACGATTTTTACAGACGGTTTCTTGGACTTTAAGTACTTGCCAACACCTGTGATTGTACCGCCTGTGCCGACACCGGCAACAAACACATCAACGTTGCCTTCGGTATCTTCGTAAATTTCTGGACCAGTTGTCTCAAAATGAGCTTTTGGATTTGCCGGATTAACAAACTGACCAGCAATAAAGCTGTTTGAATAGAGCTTTGCAAGTTCATTAGCTTTTGCAATCGCACCAGACATGCCTTTAGAACCATCACTTAACACAAGCTCTGCACCATATGCCTTCATTAGCTGACGGCGCTCAATGGACATTGTATCAGGCATAACTATGATCAGACGATATCCTCTGGCTGCGGCAACGCTTGCTAAACCGATTCCAGTATTTCCGGAAGTTGGCTCAATGATTACAGTGTCAGGCTTTAAAATACCCTTTGCTTCGGCATCATCAAGCATAGCCTTAGCAACACGATCCTTTACAGATCCAGCTGGGTTAAAATACTCAAGCTTAGCGAGCAGTCTGGCCTGCAGGCCGAGTTCCTTTTCAATGTGAGTTAGTTCCAGCAGAGGGGTCTTTCCGATAAGCTGGTCAGCAGATGTGTAAATCATGGCAGTATCCTCCTTTTATGGACATATTTTATTTACGGGGATTATAGCACCATAAACCTACTATGTCAATAGGTTTAAAATAACGAAAGCAACAGGATTAAAATGAGAAAAAAACTCAATAACAGCATTGACGCGTATGGCAAAATAAGGTAAACTTAACACAAGTTAGAAATAACTAACGTATAAGAAAAGTAGGTTATTGGATATCAATAGAGTTTATTGTCTATATCAGAAGATTTTGCATTTTGAAAGGAGTGTTTTAATGAGTATTGTTATTGTGGGCGGTCATGACCGCATGGTAAGTCAGTATAAGAAAATTTGTAAGGATTTCAAATGTAAGGCAAAGGTGTTTACGCAGATGTCTGCAAATTTGAGTGGTCAGATTGGAAGCCCTGATTTGCTGATTTTATTTACCAATACTGTTTCTCACAAAATGGTTCACTGCGCTGTTACAGAGGCTGAAAAATGTAATGCTAATATTGTGCGCTGTCATACAAGCAGCCAGAATGCGCTGACAGAGATCCTTCAAAGAGAGGTTGGCTGAATTTTCTGGGCGCACAGCAGTGCTGTATAAAATAGGATGTATATTTTGCAAAAAGTTTGTATAATCCTTGAAAGATGGATTTTACACACAAAACTAACTTGTAATTTCTGCTTTGTGGTGTTACGATAAATTTGATAACCACAGGAGGTAGATAACAGTATGAAAAATATTTTTTACGATAAGAGTAAGATTGATTATGGGAATTTGCTGTTTCCGCGGCGTGCGCTGTGGATGCTGCTGATTCCCTTAATTATTGAGCAGATGTTAAACTCTTTGATGGGAATGGTTGATACACTTATGGTCAGCCGTGTCGGAGCAGAGGCGATTTCAGCCGTTTCGCTTGTTGATTCGATAAACAACCTAGTACTTCAGGTATTCGCAGCGATGGCAGCAGGTGCGGCAATCATCTGCTCACAGTATTTGGGACGAAAAGATGAAAAAGGCTGTAATGATGCTGCCAAACAGATTGTGCTTACCGTAGTAGTGATTTCATCTGTTATTATGATTATTGGCGTTGGCTTTCGAAAGCCGCTGCTTCATTTGATATTCGGAAGTGTCGAAGAAGCTGTTATGACTAACGCTCAGATGTATTTTCTGATTACGGCGCTTTCATATCCGTTTATAGCACTGTTTCAGGCAGGCGCAGCGTTTTATCGTGCATGCGGAAATTCTAAGTTTACAATGAAAACAGCACTGATCGCAAATGTAGCTAATATTGTTGGAAATACATTGTTTATTTTTGTTTTACAGATGGGCGCAGCAGGAGCAGCTATTTCCACATTGATTTCACGAGCATTGTGTGCATTTGTTGTTTTCTACGCACTGAGAAAGCCGGGCTATGCAATTCAGCTTAAGAATTATTTTTCTATTCGCCCAGACTTGAATCTGATAGTGAAGATTCTTGCAATCGGTGTTCCGTCAGGTATAGAAAATGGAATGTTCCAGTTTGGAAAACTTGCAATTCAGTCTACAGTATCATCACTTGGAACAGCAGCAATCGCAGCACAGGCGATGACAATCATTTTCGAAAATGTAAATGGAATGGCAGCAGTCGGAATAGGTATTGGATTAATGACGGTTGTTGGCCAAAGCATTGGTGCAGGACGGCAGGAAGAGGCAAAATATTACATAGTGAAGCTTGCCGGTTATGCAGAGGTTGCGATGATTATAAGCTGTATTCTTGTGTATATTGCGGCGCGGCCGGTTACTGTACTGGCAGGCATGAGTGAAGAGAGTACCGCGCTTTGTATGCAGATGATTCTTGCCATCACGATTGTAAAGCCTCTTCTTTGGGTACCTTCATTTACACCGCCAAATGGTCTTCGCGCAGCAGGTGATGTGCGATTTTCAATGATTACTGCGACATTGACGATGTGGCTGTGCCGTGTAGCACTTTCTATCTTTTTGATGCGTGTCGTAAAGACAGGTCCGATTGGTGTTTGGTATGGAATGTTCGCAGACTGGGGAGTAAGAGGCGTTATCTTTACAATCCGTTTTGTGAGAGGAAAGTGGCTTAGATTTAAGGTCATTTAAAATAATAATTCGCTCAAAGATAAGTCCTGCGATAAACCAAAATGGTGCAAAGTCAAGGCGTATCAGTCCATTTATATTTGTAGGATCACCAGTGTAATCCCACGGGCAGATGCCGAGTGTGCGAAGAAGTAGGCCAGATGTATATTCCACAGCATATATACAAATGGTGTAAATTAGACCGCGCAGCACGATTGGCTTGTTGCAAAGCCGGCGCCAGATAGGTTCAATGAAAGCAGCAGATCCATAAATGGGAAACATTATAATAGAAGAGTGACCAGTCATGCTGTAGTCGCGAGCAAAAAGAGCACCCATTCCGGTGAAGAAGATTTCAATGAAAAGGCCGGTAAGGCCGCAGCGGATAAAATTGTGTCTCATAGGTGGAATCCTTTCGTAGAAGTGTAAAATAGTTACAATTTAGAATCTCCCGAAAAGTGACAAAATAAACGCGCAGCATAAATATAAGAGCAGGAAATAAAAGACAGTAAACTGATAAAAAGTAACATGAAGTAATTAAATAAGAAAGGACAGACTAAATAATGCAGATTGATATAAACGAACTCATTGAACTAGTAAAAAGCGTAAAGCCGATGTTTTTAAATCACACAGAGGCAGAGCATGTAACTGTGAAGGGACGTGCAGATTTTGTTACACAAGTAGATATCCGTGTGCAGGAATATATGAGAAACGAGCTGTCAAAGCGATGGCTGAATGTACAGTTTATGGGCGAGGAAAAGGATAACAGTGACATTGATTTTAACGGTGCAGTTTGGATTCTAGATCCAGTAGACGGCACAACAAATCTGATTCATGACTTTAAGGATAGTGCATTGTCCTTAGGCTTGTGTGAACAGGGGCAGGTGACACTCGGCGTGATCTATCAGCCATTTCTTGATGAAATTTTCTGGGCACAGAAGGGAAAAGGCGCGTTCTGCAATGGAAAGCCGATTCATGTAAGTGACACACGGAAATTAGAGGATAGTCTTGTTGCCGTTGGAACAAGCCCATATCACCGTGATCTCACCGAGGAAAATTTTAATGCAATCCGCTGTATTTATGAGCACTGTGTGGATATTCGCCGTATGGGAGCAGCATCCGTTGATCTGGCATATGTTGCCTGTGGACGCGTCGAGGCATACTTTGAGCGAAATTTAAAGCCATGGGATTTTGCAGCAGGAAAAATTATTGTCGAGGAAGCAGGCGGACGAGTGATTGATATAAAAGGAAGCAGTGCAAACGCTATGGCACCGTCTGACATTATAGCGGGAAATGGCTATATCGAAGAAGATATAAAAAAGTTGCTGATTGAACGACGAATTCAATGACAAAGTTTAAAAAGTGTGCTATGATAATTTTGTCGAAAGGAATCACCTTTTGACGAAACAGGGCAGCAAGATACAAAAGATGACGAAACCATACAGGATCACCCTACAAAAGACAACCTGTACGAAAGATGATTTTTACAAAAGATAAAATTCAGAAGTACAAAGGATAGCTTTTACAAAAGATGATTTACAATGTACCAAAGAAAAGCGTTTTCTAAAAGTACAAAAGTGGATGCCTTCAAAAGAAAAGTAATACAAAGATACAAAAGACTGCCCTAGATTACAAAAGAGAAAAGATTGCGAAGATACTAAAGAGAAAGCCGCCGTGCGATAAGTGTAAAAGCTGATTGCATGGCGGTTTTACTATAGAAAAAGAAACTTGTAACAAAAGTAGTTCCATGGTATCATATACATAACATATTATGGCAGTGAATTATCGAAAGGAGATTTAAATGGCACAGTTAAAGCTTCCGATTGGAATTGAAAATTTCAAAAAGATCAGAACAGAAGGATATTACTATGTGGACAAGACTGATGTGATAAGACAGATTTTAGAAGATGGCTGTTTCGTTACATTATTCACACGCCCACGTCGCTTTGGAAAATCATTGAATATGAGCATGCTTCGACATTTTTTTGAAATCGGTACAAACAGTGCGCTGTTTTCAGGTATTAAAGATTGTAAAGTAATGCTGGAAGAGGAATAGATAACAAAGGAGAAAAACTATGGAAATCAAAAAAGTAGCAATTCTAGGAGCAGGAGCGGTAGGCTCCTATGTAATAGAAGGAATTTTAGGATGCAGGGAGATTCGTCTTGGCGTAATCGCAGAGGGAGAACGAAACGCACGTCTTAAGAGTGCAGGCTGTACTATAAATGGAGTGACCTATCATCCAGAGGTATGGACCTCTCAGGAAACAGACAATATCGATCTTTTAATTGTTTCATTAAAATATGGCGCATTGCAGACCGCATTAGATACAATCAAACAGGCAACTAGCCAAAACACGATTGTCATGAGTCTGATGAATGGTGTAGACAGCGAAGAAATAATAGGAGCAAAGATTGGCATGTCCCATATTCTTCCGGCTTTGATCAAAGTGGCATCCCACAAAGAGCCAGACGGCTATCACTTTGATCGCAAGTCTACCATTGGCATTATTTTCGGAGAGTATAAACCACCATTTCAAAGTGAACGAGTCAAAGCAGTCTGCGATCTTTTTGAAAAGAGTGATATAAGCTATCGTGCAACTGATTATATCCGCGAGGAAATCTGGAGCAAGTTTCGGCTGAATGTCTGCAATAATCTTCCACAGGCAATTCTCGGTGCGGGTGTAGGCTGCTATCGCGATAGTGTTCATATGAAAGCGATCAGCGAAGGACTTCGCAGCGAAATAGAAGCAATTGCTGCTGCAAAAGGAATTGAATTTAGCAAAATCGAGTCATCTGCAAAAGTTTCTCCTGTCAAGCCATCCGCTCGTTACTCCACGCTGCAGGATTTAGACTCAAAACGCCATACAGAGATTGACATGTTTTCCGGTGCGCTGATGCGCATGGGCAAAGAACTTGGCATTCCAACCCCATATAATGAATACACCTATCACATGATCAAAGCATTAGAAGAAAAAAACGACGGTTTATTTGATTATAAAGGAAAAGACGAGACACCAACCTACTCGAAATAAGCGTTTCGCTTCCAATCCTAGTTGAATAAAAAAGACCATATCATTAGAGGAATAGCATCTCTTTTGATATGGTCTTTTATGTTAACATTATAGATATTTATGGCTGACTACTCGTAATCTACCTAGGTGCTGAGACGATATGCTTTACGAGGTGGACCGTTGTAGCGGGTCTTTCAAAGTAACGTATGATAATAAATAACGTAACAGGAACCCGCGGAGTTGGGTCCACCGACAAAGTCATTCGTCGAAGCACCCTTGCATAACCTACCGGGCAGCACACTCAACTCACCGCATTCGTAGATCTACCGGGTAGCATTTATAACCTACCAGGCAGCACATCTTATCATCAGAACTTCAGCTGATATTCCCACTCAAATTCCTTGTCATTCATTTGATACTGCGGCAGAAGCTGTGGTCCACAGGAATTACTTCCAACACCACTGTTCTTGTAGTCAAGATGCATGGTTACAAAATCACTTTCCTCAAGCTCATAATTATGCTTCTTTACTGCCAGTTCATAATCAGAGTAGTTAGAAACAGAGAAATCAAAGCTGGTTGCTGCATATGCAGTCACGCCGTTTGTTCCATTTCCAACAGAAGCCTTGCGGCAGTGATAGTGGTTTCCGTTCTCCTGCGGCTTAATGTAATCCTCATGCATATCCCCAACAGTAGATTCAAATGCATCGAACCATGCCAGGTGATGCTTATCAATATAGCATTCCTGAGGACCATATCCTAAGTAAGAAACCTGCTGCCAGCTCTTTGGAAGTGTCAGCTCAACACCAAATCTTGGCAGATACGGCATATCAGTATTGCGCTTTGCATCAATCTTGCATGTAATAGTACCAGCACCATCAATTGTCCAGATTACAGTGAATTTCATGATAGACTGAACAGTAACTGCACACAGATTAACTGTGCTTGTGATCTGTACTGTCTGACCGTCAACTGCATACTCTGTTGTGTAGGTGCGTGTCTGGCTGTGATGATAATTTGCACGCTCCCACTCTTCACGTATGTTGCGGTCATTATCAGTTGGTGCACGGAAAATGCTGTAATCCATAGAGATAGTTTCACCGCCGCGCTCAAGTGATGAGAAGATACCAGTAAATGTATCATACTGATAAGTAAAGCCTTCACCGCTTACTGTCAGGAAACGATCACCCTCTGTAACAGTTGGAGCAGTAGTTTCATCAGTAACACTATTCAGGCGACGAACAGCGCTTCCAGATAATAAGAACTGATCAAAGCCAACTTCATGTCCAGCTGGTACAAGCTCATGAGCAGTCTTTGTAAGGTAAGTCAGCTTCAGGTAGCAGTCAGCTGCTGTCTTTGGCAGAGTAACAGGAATTGTAACCTCTGACTCAGTGTGCGGAGCAGTAGAAGGAACGGCAATTTCACCAGAGCAAAGAAGCTCTCCGTCAGCCTTACACTCATAGGAAAGAGTAATAGCATCAGCCATATCAGTGAAATCAAGCATGTTCTTTAATGCGAGAGTTACCTTGTGTGCGTCAACAAGTCTTGCGCGAACAGGGCGAACAACATTCTTCCACTCATAAACACCAGTGTGCGGTGTGCGGTCTGGATATACAAGTCCATCCATACAGAAGTTTCCATCGTGAGGATACTCGCCAAAGTCGCCGCCATAACCATACATTGTCTTGCCATTTTCAGCAACGCCCTGATTAACTGCGTGATCACACCACTCCCATACGAAGCCGCCGCAGAAGCCATCATATTTCATAATCTGCTGATAATAGTCCTCGATATCTCCAGGGCCGTTACCCATTGCATGAACAAACTCACACTGGATAAATGGCTTCTTCGGACCTTCCTCAGCAAAGTAGCTGTCAACTTCCTCAGTAGTAGCATACATACGGCTGTAAAGATCAAGCATACTCTTATCAAAGCGATTGGAGTGATCCCATGTAGAAGACTCATAGTGAGTAAGACGTGTTGGGTCATACTCTTTTGTCCAGCGTCCGGCATTCTGGTAAGCATAGCCAAAGCCAGCCTCATTTCCAAGAGACCAGATTAAAACAGACGGATGGTTCTTATCGCGGATAACATTTCTCTGAACGCGGTCTAAAACAGCCTCAGTGAAGACACCGCCTTCATCAAGCAGTCCTAATGTGTTCTCACGGTCACTGTGATAGGTACTTAAATATCCGTGCATCTCAATATCAGACTCAGCGATAACATAGAAACCATAACGGTCACAAAGCTCTGTAAACCACGGCGCGTTTGGATAGTGGCTTGTACGGATAGCGTTAAAGTTAAACTGCTTCATAAGAGTCAGATCGCGGATTGCCTGCTCCTTAGAGATAGTATATCCAGTCACTGGGTCTGAATCATGGCGGTTTGTTCCGCGGAACTTAAGATTCTGTCCGTTTACATAAACAACGCCATCCTTGATATAAACTTCACGGATACCAACTGCCTGAGTGATCACTTCATCAGCAGTTGAAATAGTTAAGGTGTACAGATATGGTGTTTCAGCAGTCCAAAGCTTTGCATTTAAAACAGTAAACTCATAAACACCATCTGCTAAGACAGCTTCACCAACTGGATTTTTGTCAGCATCACACAGAGTAAGAACTGGGGAAATCTCACCATCAGCTTCAACACTTACACGAACTACACCAGCGCCGCCATCCTTTAAGAATGTGCGTACAGTATAGTCGCGAACAAAGCTCTTAGGACGAGTTAAAAGCAGAACATCACGGAAAATACCGGACATACGAAGCTTGTCCTGATCCTCAAGATATGTGCCGTCACACCACTTTAATACAAGAACTGCCAGTGTGTTTGTGCCTTCATTAACAAAAGAAGAAATTTCAAATTCGCTGGAAGAATGAGAAACCTGGCTGTAGCCGACAAATTTGCCGTTAACCCATACATAGAAACAGGAATCAACACCCTCAAAATACAGGAAATTGCGCTGTTTTGCAGCCTCAGCTGAGAGAGTGAAGGTAGTGCGGTATGCACCGCTTGCATTTTCCTTTGGAACGTACGGCGGATCAAAAGGAATTGGATAATTTACATTAGTATACTGATGATAATCATATCCGTGGCACTGCCAGCAGGAAGGAACCGGGATGGTATCCATAGAGGAATCATCAAAATCCGGATTGATAAAATCAGCTGGAACAGCCTCCGGATATGGGTAGTAGCCAAAGCGCCAGTCACCGGAAAGTAATGTAGCGTGGCTGTTTAGATCCTGACCGTATGGGATGTAGTAGCTGCGGTTTTCACAGGTACCTACATGGAGCGTATTAGGATCCTCATAGTAATTCGGTAATTTCATAACGAAATCTCCTTTCTCATAATAAAATAATGTTTCAATGTATTTGCGGATCGCAATTATATTTTTATGGCTGGATCCGTATGAAATAAGAGTTTCTTCTTATTTTATTAGAAATCTTATAACATAATCAGGTAAATAAGTGCTACAGACAGAATGATCTGAATGATAGCGAAACGAAAAACAGTCTGTGTGTTAGACCATCCCTTTGTCTTGCGGACAAAATCATGGATTGGTGTGCGCACATTCTTTAAAATATGGACATGAACTGTTTTGATTAATGTAAGCTTTACAAGACCAAGACCACCATCGATGATAAGCACAAGTGCAGCTAAAATATAGAGGAACGGATCATGGCACTTAAGAGCTGCGATTGCGATGAAAAGTCCCATGGCACGGGAACCTGCATCTCCCATAAGCATCTTACTTGGTGTAGCATTAAACCACAGATAGCCAAGCAGGCAGACAACAAACAGTAAGCTTAAATAATCAAAATCTCCAGTGCGTCCCAAAATTTGGTTTGCAAAGTAGAAGGTCATGATCGTAATAATCGTTAATGTTCCAGACAGACCATCTACACCATCAGCGCAGTTGGTTACATTAATAGAAATCCAGATCAGCGCGATAGAAAGAACTGCAAAAACAGGAGCTGGGATAGAAAAGCTAGATCCAGTCAGTGCAAGAGTGATCTGATTGCCATTAAAATGAAGATACGTGAATGTTACTAAAAGAGCAACAAGAAAATCAAGAATGCCCTTCTTTAAGCGTCCCCATGAAGTTTTTGCAGCATCGTCAAGATATCCAGTCATCATGCAGCAGATCAAAAGAAGAAGATAGATAATCATCTCTGGATCAACATGTGCGAATAAAACGGCAGTAATAGCAAAAACAAGGACGAAAATAAGTCCGGCACCTCTTGGTTTTCCGGCAGAGAGTGCGCCTCCTACGGCAAATTCACGCCCCTGATCCTTTGGAAGATGAGCGCTGCCTTTTGCAAGTGACACGCACGTAAGAAAGAATGCGGCCAGTATGCCGATGAAGGCAATGACGGGGCTGGCAGACTCCCCAAGTAACTGTTGAAACATGGTAAAAAGCTCCTTTCATTTCCAGACAAAGAATTGACTATGCCTGTTTTGTAAGACTGCTTTCAGTGTAGCATACTTCTGGCGTTTTGGAAAGAAGATAGTTGTGATTTTCATCATGAAAGAATTGTATCATGATGAAAATTGTGCTATACTGACGAAAGAACATGTCCTGTGAAAAAGACAGGGAAAAAGAGAACATAATGTGGAAGGAATTGGTTTGATATGGCATACTTATTTACATATTTTATCGGAGAACAGCCGCAGGGCGAGCAAATTTATTTTTCTTTGAGCAAGGATGGTCTTCACTGGAAGGATCTTCATGATGGAAAGCCAGTAATTTGCTCAGAAGTTGGAGAGTGTGGTCTGCGTGATCCATTTTTGATTCGTAAGGCAGACGGAAGTGGTTTTGTAATTATTGCTACAGATCTTTGTATTGCAAATGGCAGAGGATGGGATGCTGCAGTTAAAACTGGAAGCAAAAATCTGGCTGTTATGGAGTCGAAGGATCTCATTCATTGGAGTAAGCCGGTATTAGTAGAAGTATCAGTGCCAGAGGCAGGATGTACATGGGCACCTGAGGCAATTTATGACAGACAGCAGGATAATTATCTTGTATTTTGGGCATCTATGGTACAGTTAGATGGTGATAAAGAGCCAAAGCAGCGTATTTATGCCGCGAGAACAAAGGATTTTCATGAATTTACTAAGGCACAGGTGTATCTTGAGAAGGATAATCATGTTATTGATTCTACGATGGTGTATGACGATGGCGTATATTACCGTTTCTCAAAGGATGAGACGACAAAGAATATTAAAACTGATACAGCACCAGATTTAAATAAAGAATCATTTACAGATCGCCCTGTCCCAAATCTGGAGGCAATTTATGGAGTAGAGGGACCAGAAATCTATTATTTAGAAGATCAGAAAAAGTGGTGTCTGATCATTGACAGGTTTGCTTCCCATAAAGGATATCTTCCACTTGTGTGCGACAGCTTGAAGACAATGGATTTTAAGCCTCTTGATGAGTCAGAATTTGATATGGGAAAGACTATGAAGCGTCACGGAAGTGTAGTTGTGATTACCGATGAGGAATATGATCGCATGGCAGAGGCTTTTGGATTGGAATAAAAAGTATTAGAAAGTATTGATAAGCAGGAAAAGAAAGTGGCAGGTAAGAGAGAAGAACGAAAGAAGGCCCGTTTTCATTGGCTGGTAACTTCGTGGCTCATAGTAGCAGCAGTAATTATAGTTGGCGTGGGCGGAATAATCCTTTTTATGAATGGGTTATATCATAAGGAAATGCGTAAGGAGAACGCACAGCTTCCGCAAATGTTAGAATCAAGCAGGGATGCAAAATGGGCATATGCATTTAATGGGGAATCGCAGACAGAAAGTGAGTCAGAGTCTGAGTCACAATTAGAAAATGACTCACAATCAGAGAGCAAATTACAAACAGAAAGTGAATTACAATTAGAAAGTACTGAAGAACAAAGTATTGTAAGCACAGTCATTGAAAAAGAAGAAACACAGACGCAGACACAGGCAGATGTTTCTTCTAAGGCTGAGCCGGCACATAATGTTGTGATAGGTGATGTTAAGTCAGAAAAGCCAACATATGTAAGTCTTGTCGCAGTCGGAGATAATCTAATGCACTATGATGTGTCAATGAGCGGACTTCAGGCAGATGGAAGCTATAATTATGATTACAATTTTGCTTATGTCAGAGATATTGTACAGGCAGCTGATTTGGCAGTCATCAATCAGGAGTGTGTCATTGGAGGTGATCAGTGGGGAATCAAAGATTATCCTTGCTTCAATGTCCGTACTGAGGTAGCAGCAGCAATTGCAAATGCTGGATTTGACGTTGTACTTGCGGCAACAAATCACGTCCTTGATATAGGAAAGGTCGGCAGTCTTTATATGGTTGACTTTTTTAGAAACAATTATCCGCAGCTGACGCTTCTTGGTATTCATGACAGTTGGGAGACACGGGACGAGATTCACGTAATTGAGAAAAATGGCATAAAAATTGGAATGATCAATTATACAGATATTTTAAACTGCAAGGGAGATTATAATGCAGACGGACAATATCTTGTAGATATGCTTGACTATGATCGTCTGGCAACATTAATTCAAAGGACAAAGGAAGCCTCTGATTTTGTGATTGTGTTTCCACACTGGGGTACCGAGTACAATTTGGGAACAGATGCTTCTCAGACTGAGCAGGCAGCTTTTCTGGCAGCACAAGGAGTTGATCTTGTAATAGGAACGCATCCTCATGTTGTAGAGCCAATTGATTACATAGATCGTCCGGATGGTGGAAAAATGCTGATTTACTACTCACTTGGAAACTTTCAGTCCTTGCAGCGAAAAGAGGCAACTCTTCTTGGAGGCATGGCAAAGGTAACAATTAAGAAGGATTTTAAGGGAGCAAGAATCGTTGACTTTGATATGGAAACACTTGTGACAGATTATCGCCTTGGCGGTGTACGTGTCACCGATTATTTTGATATCATTACAACTTATCCGTGGAGTAAATATTCCAGAGCAATTGCAGAATCAGGAAATATCGGCAATGGCAATGCGAATTTTAACTTAGATTATATGTTCCAGCTTCAGGCCGAGCAGGCAGCGCAGGTACACGAGGCCAGACAAAAGGCAGGACTGGAATAAGCACGTAAGTGCAGAAAGGGAGGATATGAAAAATGGACAGCACCAAATTCAGTAAACCAATCAGTCTAAAGCGTATTCAGCTTGATGGTGGATTTTGGAAGCCAGAGATGGAGTTGGTAAGAAAGGAAGTAATTCCTTATCAGTGGGAAACGTTAAACGACAGAGTACCAGAGGCAGCACCAAGCTACTGCATGCATAATTTTAAAGTAGCAGGACGGATGAATAAAGAAAAGAGAGAGCTTGGAAGCAGGTATCAGGAACCAACATATACATTTCGTGGTTTTGAGGCACTTCCAGATGATCCAAGACATCCTGATGATGATAAGTTTTATGGATGTGTCTTCCAGGACAGCGATTTTTCCAAGTGGATTGAGGCAGTGGCATATTCATTGACACAGCATCCAGATCCAGAGCTTGAAAAGATTGCAGACGGCGCAATTGATATTGTGTGTGCAGCACAGCTTGAAAATGGATATCTTGATACCTACTATATTATTAATGGTATGGATAAGATGTTCACAAACTTAAAGGATCATCATGAGCTGTACTGCTTTGGCCATTTAACAGAAGGTGCTGTCGCTTACTATCAGGCAACTGGTAAGGATAAGCTGTTAAAGGCAGCAATGCGTTTCGCTGATTTCATCGCATCATATTTTGGAACAGAAGAAGGCAAATGTAAGGGCTATCCTGGTCATGAGATTGCAGAGATGGCACTTGTCCGTCTGTATGAGGTTACGGGTGATGAAAAATATAAAAAGCTGGCTGAATATTTTGTCAACCAGAGAGGCACGCAGCCGTATTACTTTGACAGTGAGGGTAAGGTTACAGAAAAGGAAAAGAAGACAAAGATCCGCTATCAGTATTATCAGGCACATTTGCCAGTGAGAGAGCAGAAAACAGCGATGGGTCATGCTGTTCGCGCCGTTTATCTCTACTCTGGTATGGCAGATGTGGCAAGACTGACAGGAGATGATTCCTTGTATCAGGCATGCGAGACGCTTTGGAATAACATCACTACAAAGCAGATGTATGTGACAGGAGGAATCGGACAGACGCATCATGGTGAGGCATTTACATTTGATTATGATATGCCAAATGATACTATTTATGCTGAGACGTGTGCATCTATCGGTCTTGTTTTCTTTGCCCGCCGTATGCTTGAGATGAATCCAGATTCAAAATACGCAGATGTTATGGAGCTGGCGCTTCACAATGGCGTTTTAAGCGGTATGGCACTTGACGGAAAGAGCTTTTTCTATGTCAATCCGTTATCTGTCAATCCAAGAAGCTGTCATGATGATCCAGGCAAGCAGCATGTAAAGCCTGTTCGTCAAAAGTGGTTTGGCTGTGCCTGCTGTCCGCCAAACTTAGCAAGATTGATCAGTTCTATTGGTTCCTATGCATACACAGAAAATGAAGATACCTTGTGGGTACATTTGTATGCAGGCGGTACTGTTGAAAAAGAGGTAAACGGACAGAAGGCGCAGGTTGTTATTACTTCTGGCCTCCCGTGGGATGGAGATGTGACACTCAAGGTAGAGAGTGAACAGCCAGTTACAATGACAGTAGCACTTCGCATTCCAGGCTGGTGCGGTGAAGATTTCGAGCTGGAAGGTGCTGTTGGCAAGGAGTGCCTTATGGAAAACGGCTATCTGTATGTCAGCGGTGAGTGGAAAGAAGGGGATTTGTTAAAGCTTCGCTTTGCAATGAAGGTAAAGGTAATGCAGGCAGACAGCAGAGTTCGTCAGGATGAGGGCAAGGTTGCCATTATGAGAGGACCGGTTGTTTACTGCTTAGAGGAAGCTGACAATGGACAGGGATTGCCGCTTGTGCGAGTAAAGCCAGATGCCGTTTTTACTGAGGAAAAGACTGATGAGCTTGGCTTTACGATGATTATGCTGCGTGTAGACGCAAAAACAAAGAAGCCAGTAACAGTAGAAAATGGCTTATATCAAACATGGCAAAAGCCAGTATATGAAGGAAAGGAACTTCGTTTCATTCCTTACTATGCATGGGCAAACCGTGGTGAAGGCGAAATGGAAGTATGGGTAAATCAGCTATGATTAAGGTACAGGTAATTAACAAAGAAGGAACAATTATTGCAGAGGCTGCAGGAACAAGGGAAGTAAACTTACCAGTTTCACGTACATATGAAGAAGGGGATCGCGTTGTATTTTTGGCAGATGAGACTCCGGCATTTTATGTATTTCAGGCAGATGATGCATTAGGAGAGGCACTTGTCTATGTGACAGGCGAGGTTTCTTATGAGATTCCATTTGGAGAAAAGAAGGTGTGCTATTCACCGAAGATTTTCTCAGGTGAGAGTCATTTGATTACTGCCAGAAAGGCAAGAGAGTGGGAATACGAGTCATACCGCAATTTGGCAGTCAATGTGATGGATCAGCACGGAGATACTAATTGCTATCCGCACGCAACAGCAAATGTTGAAACTCGCGGTGAGTCCGTGTTTGCAGCACGCAATGCCATTGACGGTGTAACCTCAAATCATTCTCATGGCTACTGGCCATATGGTTCCTGGGGAATCAACAGAAATCCACAGGCAACAATGCGTGTTGACTTTGGAAGAGAAGTAACAACTGATCGTATTGAAATCTATACACGTGCAGATTTCCCACACGATGCATGGTGGACAAAGGCAACTGTACGTTTCTCAGATGATACTACAATGGTTTGTGATCTTGTTAAGACAGACGAAGGGCAGGAATTTACATTCCCGCCCAAAAAAGTTTGCTGGGTACAGCTTGAGGAACTGATCAAGGCAGATGATCCGTCTCCGTTCCCGGCATTGTCACAGCTAAAGGTATATGGTAAGTAATACGACGTTAATATTTTTTCTTCTTATAGTCTTCTCCAAAACGGCGGATACGCTTACGGCGTCTTTGGTTTGCAGTAAGAGCAGCAGTCAAAAGAAAAACAACAAATAGAATTAATACAATCGCAGCGGCAGCAAACAGTCCGGTCATAAATTTATGATCGCTCTCGATGACTGGCGCTGCGCTTTCGTTTGGTTCATCAAGTGAAGCATTCTGTGTTTCAGATTCAATAGATTCAGAAGTATCATTTTCAAATGAACTGTCCTCAGAGACGTTCTCATCGATAGAGTTATCAGTGCTAGACGACTCCTCTTGTGCCGCAGCGCTTGCAGCAGCCTTGCCCGCGGCAATTCCTGCCTCTGTGTTTGGAGAAATGTCAAGAAGCATTCCGGTTACGATTGAGCTTGCATCATGCAGATTTTTCTGGACACGGCCAGGAAGCAGTTCATTTAAATGATTTAGATCATCAAATTCTGTATGCATGATCTGACCGCCGGTGGAGGCAAACGCTTCATTTGCTGTCTGGTAGTGGCATGTTAAATGTGTTTCATCATTGCCGCCTGTTCCGTCATCATTGCACCAAAGACTTGCTTCCATATAAAGGTAAGGAATGCCCTCCTTTGCAAAATAGTAGCTGTCACTTCCAAGAAGTCTTGTCGGAGACTGAAACTCAGTAACTTGTTCTGGAAGTGTGTAAAGATCAAGTCCTAGATCATCTGCAATAAGATTGGCTTCGTCATAGACCCATTCACGAGTAAGCTTTCCGTCCTCATCATATTCACCGCCATAACCATAGAGACGATCACCGCCTGCGATGGAATCAATATTGATGCAGCAAAGCACATCATCAAGCAGGTTATTTGTCATCAGGTAGGTGTAGACAAAGCAGCTTGAACCGGCATATGCACCATATTCTTCTGTGTCAAAGAATACAAACTGCAAAGTACAAGGTGTGTCCATATCATAAAAACGATGGGCAAGCTCAAGAAGAACTGACACTCCAGAGCCATTGTCGTCGACACCGGCAGTTGGCATGCTGTCATAGTGAGCACCGATTATGATTGTCTTGTCAGACTTACCTGGCTTAGTGACAAAATAGTTGGTTCCTGTAAAGTTAAAATGAGTAAAATCATGTGTAGAAACCTCATAGCCATAGCTTTCAAGCTGTGACTGAATCCACAAACCTGCATTAGTGACATTCTCAGAACGATTGTTTTCGTCATTAATTCGCTGTGGGAAATTCTGATAAATAGCTTCCAGATTTGCGTAAGCCTCAACACCATAGAGATCTTCTGTTTCACTTGCAGCAGATTCTGTATCTTGTGATTCAGCAGAGGTCATATCTGTTTGTATGTCAGCGCCAAGGGCAGAGGCTGGAGAAAGAAGAATAGCCGCTGACAGCGTGCAGACAGCTATTTTTTTGAAAAATGTGCGAATGCGCATAATGTAACTCCCTTCCTAATGTGGTATAATAAGTTCGGTATCACATTATAAAAGAATTTAAAGAAAAATTCAACTATTGTTTGACGAAAGGAAAAAGAGAATGAAATTATTAATTGCATCTGACATCCATGGCTCTGCCTACTGGTGCAGCAAACTGATGGATGCATATCAAAATGAAAAAGCAGACAGAATGATACTGTTAGGTGATATTTTGTACCATGGACCACGAAATGCACTTCCAAAAGAGTATGATCCGCAGCGAGTGTGTGATCTGTTAAATCAAATCAGCGACCGTATTCTTTGCGTTAGAGGAAATTGTGATGCAGACGTAGATCAGTGGCTAATTCATTTTCCGATTATGGCTGATTACAGTTGGATCATGGAAAAAGATCGCGTGATTTATCTGACACATGGTCATGTGTATGGAAAAGATTTCAGAAAAGACGAAAGCTTTCCGCCGCTTCAAAAGAAAGATGTGGTGCTTTCAGGTCATACACATATTCCGATCACAGAACCGACTGACGGAGGGCTGTTCTTTAACCCAGGTTCCGTTTCAATCCCGAAAAATGGAAGCAAAAATGGTTATATGACGCTTGAGAATGGTTTATTTATCTGGAAGAGCTTTGAAGATGGTGAGTACGCAAGATACAAGCTTTGAAGAACATAAGCATTGCAAACTTGCGAATGTCTGATATAATGATTGTAACTATTCAGATTCATGCAAACTTGAGTTATGTAAATAAAATTCTGAATAGTTACTAATAATGTACTACTGATCAAGAAAGAAAAGAGGAAATTAAAATGAGTGAATGCAGCAGTAAGGGAACATGTGGAAAAAGTTCCTGCGAGGGATGCAGTCAGAATACAGCAAAGGGTCCGCAGAGTATGCAGGTAAAGGAAAACGCACACAGCCGTGTAAAAAAGGTAATTGGTGTTGTCAGCGGTAAGGGTGGTGTTGGAAAATCAATGGTGACTTCTTTGTTGGCAGTTGCAATGAACCGCAAAGGTTATAAGACAGCAATTATGGACGCTGATATTACAGGACCATCAATCCCGACAGCATTTGGTTTAAATGATCATGCCGTTGCAAATGATGATGGACTGCTTCCAGAGGTAACAAAAAATGGAATTAAGGTAATGTCCTTAAATCTTCTGCTTGAAGATCAGACAGATCCAGTTGTCTGGAGAGGTCCAATCATTTCAGGAACAGTATCACAGTTTTGGACAGAGGTTTGCTGGGGTGATGTAGATTACATGTTTGTTGATATGCCGCCAGGAACAGGTGATGTTGCACTGACTGTATTCCAGTCCCTGCCGTTAGCCGGAATCGTCATCGTTACATCACCACAGGAGCTTGTATCTATGATTGTAACAAAGGCAGTAAAAATGGCAGAGATGATGAATGTTCCAGTACTTGGAATCGTAGAGAATATGTCATACTTCGTATGTCCGGATTGTGGAAAAAAGCATTTCCTGTTTGGAACAAGCCATATCGAAAAAGTAGCAGCAGAGCACGGCATCTCAGTAATCGACTACCTGCCGTTAGATCCAAAGATGGCAGCATTGTGCGACGAAGGAAAGATGGAAGAAGCCCCAGAAGGACTTCTCGAAAAGATGAGCAGCTCTCTGTAAGTTAACGAAAACTGAGGAATACGCCCATTTAGTGGACGGAATTCGTAACGTAAATGGTGACTGAGGCGAATGTGATTTACGAGGCCGAAGTCACATTTGATAACTTACAGGGTTGCATACCCGAGACTTTTTTGCAATAACACTTGCAAAGAAGTCTCTTTTTTATTATAATGATGTATACAAAGTACAAGCCGTATACAAAAGAAAAGCATGTACAAGTTTTTAGAAGGGTGATAAAAAAATATGGATTTAATGCAGTTAAGAGCAATGGCTAAAATTAATCTTGGTCTGGACGTTGTCAGAAAACGTGAAGACGGGTATCACGAGGTTCGCATGATTATGCAGACAATCCGCATGTTTGACAGAGTTACTGTTTATCGTATTCCAGAGCCGGAGATCCGTATATCCAGTAACTTGCATTTTCTTCCTGTGAATGAAAATAATATTGCATATAAGGCAGCGCGCATGATGCTTGAAAGTCAGCCTGTTCGCGGTGGTGTCAGCATCAGCCTTCAAAAGCGTATTCCAGTGGCAGCAGGTATGGCTGGCGGCAGCGCAGATGCAGCAGCTGTATTATATGCGATGAACAGAATCTTTTATATGGGCTATACATTAGAAGAATTGATGGATTTTGGACTTAGATTAGGTGCAGATGTTCCATATTGTTTGATGAGAGGAACAGCACTTGCAGAGGGTATTGGAGAAGAACTTACAAGACTGCCGGCATGTCCGCCGTGCTACGTTGTCATTGCAAAGCCGGCAATTTCCGTTTCCACACGATTTGTCTATGAAAATCTGCGTCTTGATGAGACAACAAGACATCCTGATATTTATGGTTTAGCAGATGCAATATGCCGTCAGGATCTTTATGGCATGCTTCCATATATGGGAAATGTGCTTGAAAGTGTTACGATTCCGGCATATCCGATTATCGGAGAGATCAAGGAGCGCTTTATGGAAAATGGAGCCTTAATATCGCTTATGAGTGGAAGCGGTCCAACTGTATTTGCACTGTTTGACAATTATGAGATGGCACTTCGCGCAAAAGAAGCTCTGCTAGAGTGGGGACAGGTTCCGCTTGTCTATGTCACAGATCTGTACCGTGTTCGCGAGGAGACACCAGTAAATTATTGGTAATGAGTGCCACATTAACAGTAACTACATAAATGGTTACTAAAAGAAAATAAGAGTGAGAAAGAGAGGTCCGTATGGAGGATTTCCAGATAAATGAATACCTCCCCCTTAGGGATGTTGTATTTGAAACACTCCGACAGAAAATACTAAAGGGAGAGTTAAAACCGGGAGAACGTTTGATCGAGGTAGCACTTGCACAGCGTCTTGGAGTAAGTCGTACACCGGTTAGAGAAGCAATTCATAAATTAGAGCAGGAAGGTCTTGTTGTGATGGCACCGCGAAAGGGTGCACAGGTAGCAACAATCTCCGCGCAGAGTGTGAGGGATGTATTAGAGGTTAGAAAGGCAATGGAATGTCTTGCTGTCTGTCTTGCCATTTCCAGAATCACACCGCAGGAGCGTATAGCACTGCGTCAGGCAGAGGAAGCATTTGCTACAGCAAGCAGAGGAAACGATCTTCGCCTGATTGCGCAAAAGGACGAAGAGTTTCATAAAGTCATTTATATGGCGACAAAAAATCCAAAGCTAGATATGCTTTTAAACAATCTAAGAGAGCAGATGTATCGATATCGCTTTGAATATATTAAAGATGCGAATATGCGTGAAGATTTGCGGCGTGAGCACAGAGAGATCACTGATGCCATCATAAAAGGAGAGTGTGAGCGGGCAAAGGCAGCGATAAGTATTCACATCGATAATCAGGAAGAAAATATTTTAAAAAACTTATAATAGCTAGAAGAAAAGTCTGAGCGTAAGCTTTGGCTTTTCTTTTTGGCAGATTTCATCAAACAAGTCAGGACCAAGCAGATCAAAAAGTGTCTGACTAGAAGAATCTGGCACGTCAATAAAAGCTTCATTGGCAAAGCAAAGAGGCGGAAAGGCAAGGCACCACCAGTTTGAGCCGCGTCCGCTTCCTATTGTCACAAGAAGTGTGTCGTATATACCGGCTGGAAATTGATAGTTTCCATATGTCTTATAAGGAAAGAGATGGGAACCGAGTGTGCAAGAGGCGTAATTTTGTGCGCCATAATCGGACAGTACATAATTGCAGTAAGCATTTAAAAAGGGGAGGCTTTCACGTAAAAGTGTGAGTGCCTCTTCTTTTGTCTTTATGTTTGAAAGTGCAGGAGAAAGAAGAGTAATCATTTTTTTACTCAGCTCATTTTTTTCATACTGGTCAATCGAAGAATCGCTGTCTGCAAGGACGCGAAAGCGTAAAAGTTTATCAGAAAGCAGGGAAGAATCATTTTTTCGATATGGGTGAATCAAAAGAACAAATGTGAAAAGTGTTGCAACAGCTAAAAGAAAAATTGTGAGTTTTTTTCTGTGTGTCATTTTGAAAATCAATACCTCCTTATCATGTTGTATAAAGTATTAACCAAAATATGGAAAAATATACGAAAACCGCGAAAATCAAAGTGTTCTGGACACATTCCTTGACAAGGCTTTCAAAAACCGATATACTAACCGTGTGTGTCGTGTAGTCAGGATTTATAGCAAATCCGCACGGCAAAAAGACGCTGATGGAGACAGTAATCTAGGCGTAAAGCAGGACAGCGAACCGCAAAGGATGAGAGGCGGATACTGCGGGCAAAAGATGAACATCACTCCGGAGTTGCCTACTGAAATGATAGACTGTCTGTTAATGACAGAGTGCTAAAGTAAGTCAGGACGTTATTCCAACGTTATCGGAAAGCATATATCATACAGCGATGGTATACGCGCTGTAGCGTATGAGAAAGGAGAAAACTATGTTGTACAATAAGGTTCCTACAGACTTAAAGTTTGTGGAGAGGGAGAAGGAAGTTTCCAAATTCTGGAAAGAGCATCATATCTTCGAAAAGAGTATCGAGGAGAGAGAGGGCTGCCCTGAGTACATGTTTTATGACGGTCCGCCGACAGCAAACGGCAAGCCGCATGTTGGACACGTGGTAACCCGTGCGATCAAGGATATGATCCCTCGTTACAGAACCATGAAAGGATATCAGGTACCGAGAAAGGCCGGTTGGGATACACACGGACTTCCGGTTGAGCTTGAAGTAGAGAAGGAGCTTGGTCTTGATGGAAAAGAGCAGATCGAGCAGTATGGAGTTGAGCCATTTATCGAGCGCTGTAAGGCAAATGTCTGGAAATATAAGGGTATGTGGGAAGAATTTTCCGAGACCGTTGGTTTCTGGGCTGATATGGAAAATCCATATGTAACTTATTACGATGATTTCATTGAGTCTGAATGGTGGGCATTAAAGACAATCTGGGACAAAGGACTGCTCTACAAGGGCTTTAAGATCGTTCCGTACTGCCCAAGATGTGGAACTCCGCTTTCAAGTCATGAGGTTGCACAGGGCTATAAGGATGTCAAAGAGCGTTCTGCAATTGTACGTTTCAAGGTAAAGGGTGAGGACGCATACTTCTTAGCATGGACAACTACACCATGGACACTGCCGTCAAACGTTGCACTTTGTGTAAATCCAGAGGATACCTACTGCAAGGTAAAGGCAGCAGATGGCTATACCTATTACATGGCAGAGGCACTTCTTGAGAACGTACTTGGTCGTCTTAAGACAGAGGATGCGCCGGCATATGAGATTCTTGAGACTTATAAAGGAAAGGATCTTGAGTACAAGGAGTACGAGCCACTGTTTAAGTGTTCTGGAGATGTTGCTGCAAAGCAGAATAAGAAGGGCTTCTTTGTGACATGTGACAGCTATGTTACTATGAGTGATGGTACTGGTATTGTTCACATTGCACCTGCATTTGGTGAAGACGATGCAAAGGTCGGCAGAAAGTATGATCTTCCGTTCGTACAGTTAGTAGACAGCAAGGGTGAGATGACTAAAGAGACTCCGTATGCAGGACTTTTTGTCAAGAAGGCAGACCCGGAAGTATTAAAGGATCTGGAAGCAGAAGGCAAGCTCTTTGCAGCACCGAAGTTTGAGCACAGCTATCCTCATTGCTGGAGATGTAATACTCCGCTTATCTACTATGCAAGAGAGTCTTGGTTCATCAAAATGACAGCTGTAAAGGATCATCTGATTGCAAACAACAACACCATCAACTGGATTCCGGAGAGCATCGGTAAGGGTCGTTTTGGCGATTGGCTGACAAACGTTCAGGACTGGGGACTTAGCCGTAACCGTTATTGGGGAACACCACTGAATATCTGGCAGTGTTCATGCGGTCATATGCATGCTATCGGAAGTAAGGAAGAATTAAAGAAGATGTCACCAGACTGTCCGGATAATATTGAGCTTCATCGCCCATTCATCGATCAGGTTCATGTTACCTGCCCGAAGTGTGGAAAGCCGATGACAAGAGTACCAGAAGTAATCGACTGCTGGTTTGACTCAGGATCTATGCCATTTGCACAGTATCATTATCCATTTGAGAATAAGAAAGTCTTCGAGAAGAATTTCCCGGCTGACTTTATCAGTGAGGCAGTAGACCAGACAAGAGGATGGTTCTATTCCCTGCTTGCAATCTCAACTCTTTTATTTGACAAAGCACCTTATAAGAACGTTATCGTTCTTGGCCATATTCAGGATAAAGACGGTCAGAAGATGAGTAAGTCCAAGGGCAACGCCGTTGACCCAATGGATGCACTGCGCCAGCACGGAGCAGATGCAATCCGCTGGTATTTCTACTCCAATTCCGCACCGTGGCTTCCGAACCGTTTCCACGATGATGCAGTAAAGGAAGGCCGCAGTAAGTTCATGGGTACTCTGTGGAACACCTACGCTTTCTACGTACTGTATGCAAACATCGACAACTTCAATCCGATGGAGCACACATTAGATTATGAGAAGCTTTCCGTTATGGATAAGTGGATTTTGTCTAAGTTAAACTCTACGATTCAGACATGCGACAGCAGCCTGGAAAACTACAAGATTCCAGAGACTGCAAAGGCACTTCAGGAATTTGTTGATGATTTGAGTAACTGGTATGTACGCCGCAGCCGTGAGCGCTACTGGGCAAAGGGAATGGAGCAGGATAAGGTGAATGCCTATATGACGCTGTATACCTGTCTGACTGAAATTGCAAAGGCAGCAGCGCCGATGATTCCGTTTATGACAGAGGAGATCTATCAGAACATTGTTGTCAAGGTAGATCCATCCGCACCGGAGAGCATCCATTTGTGTGATTATCCAAAGGCAAATGAGGCACATGTAGACAAGGAACTTGAAGCAGACATGGATCTTGTTTTAAAGGTCGTTGTTCTTGGCCGCGCATGCCGAAACAGTGGAAACATGAAGAACCGTCAGCCGCTTGCAAACATGTTTGTAAAGGCACCATTTACATTAAACGAGTTCTTTAAGGATATCATTGCAGACGAGTTAAATATTAAGGCAGTTACATTTACAGACGATGTACGTTCCTTTACTACCTACACCTTTAAGCCGCAGCTTCGTACAGTAGGTCCGAAGTACGGAAAGCTTCTTGGAAAGATCCGTACCGCCCTTTCTTCTGTAGACGGCAATGCCACTATGGATGAGTTAAAGGCAAATGGTTCTGTCACCTTTGATTTTGATGGCGAGAAGGTTGTTCTTACTGAGGAAGACCTTTTGATCGATATGACGCAGAAGGAAGGCTATGTAACAGAGAGCAATCAGGATGTTACAGTAGTATTAGACTGCAACTTAACACCAGAGCTGCTTGAAGAAGGCTTTGTAAGAGAGATCATCAGTAAGATTCAGACGATGCGTAAGGAAGCAGGATTCGAGGTAACGGATCACATCACAGTCGGCTACAAGGACAATGCAAAGATTGAGTCCATCTTCAGCAAGTATGCAGATGAGATTTGTGCAGATGTACTTGCAGATAAGCTGACAGACAGTGAGATCAGCGGCTACACCAAGGAGTGGAGCATCAACGGCGAGACTGTTGTACTCACTGTCAGCAAGGAATAAACCTAAGGAGGATGAAATGAAAACAACGATTGATAAGGCTGAGCTGAAAAAGCAGATCATCTACAACGTAAAGACCCTGTACAGAAAAACCATCGATGAGGCAACTCCGCAGCAGGTTTTTCAGGCAGTGTCCTATGCACTGAAGGATGATATCATTGATCAGTGGATTGCAACTCACAAGGAGATTGAGCGCACTGATGCAAAGACGCTGTATTATCTTTCAATGGAGTTTCTGATGGGCCGTGCTCTTGGAAACAACATTTTAAATTTGTGTGCACAGGATGAGGTAAAGGAGGTTCTTGAAGAACTCGGTTTTGATCTGAATACTATCGAGGATCAGGAGCCGGATCCGGCACTTGGAAACGGTGGTCTTGGACGTCTGGCAGCATGCTTCTTAGATTCTCTTGCAACACTTGGCTATCCGGCATATGGATGTGGAATCCGTTACAAGTATGGTATGTTTGCACAGAAGATCGAGGACGGTTATCAGAGAGAAGTTCCGGATGACTGGTTAAGAGATGGTTATCCATTTGAGATTCGCCGTGCTGAGTACGCTTGTGAGGTTAAGTTTGGCGGCTACGTAACAGTAACAAAGGACGAGACAGGAAGAGAGCATTTTGGACAGGCAGGATATCAGTCTGTTCGTGCCGTACCGTATGATCTGCCAGTTGTAGGTTATGGAAACAACGTTGTAAATACACTTCGTATTTGGGATGCAGAGCCTATCAATACCTTTAACTTGGATTCTTTTGATAAGGGTGATTATCAGAAGGCAGTTGAGCAGGAGAACCTGGCAAAGAATATCGTAGAGGTACTTTACCCGAACGATAACCACTATGCAGGAAAGGAGCTGCGTTTAAAGCAGCAGTACTTCTTCATTTCAGCTTCCTTGCAGACAGCTGTAAATAAATATAAGAAGGCTCATAATGGCGATGTTACAAAGATGTACGAGAAGGTTGCATTCCAGATGAATGATACCCATCCGTCTATGGCAGTAGCAGAGCTTATGCGTATCCTTATGGATGAGGAGAATCTGACATGGGAGGCTGCATGGGAAATCACAACAAAGTGCTGTGCTTACACCAACCACACCATCATGGCAGAGGCTCTTGAGAAGTGGCCAATCGAGCTGTTCTCACGTCTGCTTCCGCGTATTTACGGAATCGTTGAGGAGATCAACCGCCGCTTTGTACAGGAAATCGAAGCTACTTACCCGGGCAACCATGAGAAGATCGCAAAGATGGCAATCATCTATGACGGTCAGGTTCGCATGGCTCATCTGGCAATCGTAGGTTCCTACTCTGTAAACGGTGTAGCAAAGCTTCATACAGAAATTCTTGAGAAGCAGGAGTTAAAGGACTTCTACCAGATGATGCCAGAGAAGTTTAACAACAAGACAAACGGTATCACACAGAGACGTTTCCTGCTTCATGCAAACCCATTACTTGCAAACTGGGTAACTGATAAGATCAGTGATGCATGGATCACCAACCTTCCGGAGATCTCAAAGCTTAAGCTGTTTGTAGATGATCCGAAGAGCCAGCAGGAGTTCATGAACATCAAGTATCAGAACAAGGTTCGTCTTGCAAAGTATATCAAGGAGCACAACGGAATCGACGTTGATCCGCGTTCCATCTTTGATGTACAGGTAAAGCGTCTGCATGAGTATAAGAGACAGCTCTTAAACATCCTGCACGTTATGTACATTTACAATGAGTTAAAGAGCCATCCGGATATGGAGTATTATCCACATACCTTCATCTTTGGTGCAAAGGCAGCAGCAGGCTATCGCCGTGCAAAGCTGACCATTAAGCTGATCAACTCTGTAGCAGATGTCATCAACAATGATAAGTCAATCAACGGCAAGATCAAGGTAGTCTTCATTGAGAACTATCGTGTATCAAATGCAGAGATCATCTTTGCAGCAGCTGATGTTTCAGAGCAGATTTCTACTGCATCTAAGGAGGCATCTGGTACTGGTAACATGAAGTTTATGTTAAATGGTGCAATCACCTGCGGTACACTTGACGGTGCAAACGTAGAGATTCTTGAGGAAGTTGGCAAGGACAACGCTGTTATCTTTGGTATGACCGCAGATGAGGTTATCAATTATGAGAAGAATGGCGGCTATGATCCAATGCAGATCTTCAACGAGAATCAGGAGATTCGTCAGGTTCTTATGCAGTTAATCAATGGCTTCTATTCACCACAGGATCCGGAGCTGTTCCGCGATATCTACAATTCACTGCTTAATACCTACAGCAGCGACCGCGCAGACACATACTTCATCCTCAAGGATTTCATGTCCTATCATGAGGCACATATGAAGATCAACGAGCTGTATCAGGATCAGACAAGATGGGCACATATCGTTATGATGAACACCGCATGCAGCGGAAAGTTCACATCTGACCGTACCATCCAGCAGTATGTTGACGAGATCTGGGAGCTTGACAAGGTAACAGTTGAACTGTAATGAATTGGAAATATGCGTTGCATGTATAAAATTGTGCAATGCAGAAAACAATAAGATAGAAGTTTAAATGCCATCGGGGGCAGGGTAATGCGGCGTTAAAAGTCACATTCCCTGTCCCTGTTTGTTTTATGAAAGGAGAAAATCATGAGAAAAACAGGACTTATTATTTTAATGACAGCGGCAGCACTCTCTATGAGCGCATGCGGCAGAACTGAAAAACCAGAGTCAACAAAGCCATCAGGCACAGTGGCAAATGAAAAGGAAACCGTAAAGAAAACTGAGAAGGAAACCGAGAAAGCAACTGAAAAGAAGACAGAAGCGCAGACTGAGGATCAAACAGAAAAAGAGACAGAAACAAAAGAGACATTATCTGAGAGTGAATCAGAGGCAGCAGCAACTGATGAAAACGTTTTGCAGTTAGATGCAGAGCTTAGTAAGCTGTTAGATAAGATGTATGCGATCAAGGGACCAGATTTTGATGTGGAAACTGACACTGTTGATTTTGATGATGAGTATGCAGTATCTTCCTATACAGGTCTGACGATGGATGATGTGAAAAAGCTTGATGCAGCAATTGTATCTGAGCCAATGATGGGTTCACAGGCATATTCACTTGTGCTTGTTAGACTTAAGGATAAGGCAGATGCAGCTGATATTGCACAGAAAATGGCAGATGGAATTAATCCGCGCAAGTGGGTATGTGTAGAGGCAGATGAGCTGACTGTAGTATCAAAGGATAATATTATTATGCTTTTTATGGCGGATCATGAGCTTTACAGCATGGACGATGCTGTAGCTGCGTTCACAGAGGTATGCGGTAATCCAGACAATATCTGTCAGCCAAAATAAAAAATAAAAAAATAAAATGTTATTTTCCGGACTTCCATTTTTATATTATTTCCTTCCGGCGGTGCTGGTGTGCTATTTTGCAGCACCGCGGAAATTGAAAAATGCAGTGCTTTTTGTGTTCAGCCTGATTTTTTACGGATGGGGAGAGCCGCGCTATATTGTGCTTATGATTGTGTCAATTGTGAGTGGTTTTGTTTTTGCACTTATGATTGAAAAAAAACAGAATAAAAAAAGCGGACTCATCCTAATGTGGATATCTGTGGCAGTCAGCCTGTCATTTCTTCTTATATTTAAATATGCTGATTTTTTAATTGAAAATGTGAATCAGCTGCCAGGTGTGTCACTGCCTCTTTCTAAGCTGTCTCTTCCAATAGGAATAAGTTTTTATACATTTCAGATCATCAGTTATACTGTAGATGTCTGGAGAGGAGATACTAAAGCCCAAAGAAACATTATTTCATTTGGAACATATGTATCGTTGTTTCCGCAGCTGATTGCGGGACCAATTGTGCGATACACGGATATTGAAAGAGAGCTGCAGGAAAGAAAGCATAGCGTCACACTTGCTGCATCAGGCATACAGCGATTTTTGATAGGATTAAGCAAGAAGGTATTGATTGCAAATGTACTGGGAGAACTGACAGATATCTGTCTAAAAACATCGCAGCCAAGCATATTATCTTGGTGGATGTATGCGGCAGCGCTTGTACTTCAGATTTACTTTGATTTTTCAGGCTACAGTGATATGGCGATTGGACTAGGCCGCATTTTTGGCTTTCAGTTTCCAGAAAATTTTAATTATCCTCTGATTAGCCGCAGCGTAAAGGAGTTCTGGCGCAGATGGCATATCAGTCTTAGCAGTTGGTTTCGCGATTACGTTTACATTCCTCTTGGAGGAAGCCGCGTAAAGACTGGACTTTATGTGAGAAATGTCATAGCCGTGTGGATGCTTACAGGACTGTGGCATGGCGCATCATGGAATTTTGTCTTGTGGGGAGCTGGTTTTGGAGTGCTTCTTTTGTGCGAGCGATTTTTATGGGGAAAATGGCTGGAACGAATGCCGTCTATTATTTCACATTTGTATTTGCTTTTTATTATTTTACTTAGCTTCATTCTTTTTTCAGCAGACACAATACCACAGGCTATGCAGCGAATAGGCGGATTGTTTGGCGCAGGAAAATTGCCAGTCATATCAGTACAAAGTGTGTATTATCTAAGAAGCTATGGACTGCTGCTTATTTTTGCAGCAATCGCAGCAACACCGCTGCCAGTGACAGCATTTAATAGATTTATGAAAACAAAGGCAGGAAGTATTCTTAATTGGGTGATGCCGATTGTGCTTGTAGGACTATTTTTGCTGGCAACTGCCTTTTTGGTGGACGGTTCATATAATCCATTTTTATATTTTAGGTTTTAAGCATTGGGGAGAGTTTATGATAAAAAAAGAAAAACAACATGCTATTGTCACATTGCTTATAACAGGACTTACATTTGGAATACTTTGCCTTGCAGCATGGTTTCATACGCCAAATCAGATATCTGTCTCTGAGCGAAGACGTCTGGCACAGCTTCCCGCGCTTACAAAAGACAGTGTGGGAAAGGGAAAATTTATGAGTGGCTTTGAGCGCTACAGTCAGGATCAGTTTCCATTTCGTGAAGCATTCAGAAAGCTAAAAACGAAAGCACTGTTTTCTTTGTATCAGCAAAAAGATGTTCATGGAATTTATGTTGCAGACGGCTATGCAGCATCAATAGAGAGCGAAATCAATGAGGCTTCCGTGTCACATGCAGTTAATGCATTTGAGCATGTCTATACACAGTATTTAAAAAATGGCAGCCATGAAATTTATGCAGCAATAGTACCAGATAAAGGATATTATCTTGCGGCGAAAAATGGGTATCCGGTGATGGATTATGATAAGTTTTTTAAATACTTTGAAAATGGGATGCCATATGCGAAGTTTATTGATCTTACACAGACGCTGTCTCTTGAGGCATACTATTTCACAGACAGTCATTGGCGTCAGGAAGCACTGATAGAAACAGCCAACCAGATAAAAAGAAATACGAAAAATGATACTTTGTCAGATGGCTATGATATTTGTCAGGCAGCAGATTCTTTTTATGGTGTATACAGCGGTCAGGCGGCACTTCAAGTAACACCTGACAAGATTATGTATATAGACAGTGAAATCATTTCACAGGCACAGGTTTATAATTATGAGACGAAAAAGACAGGCGCTGTTTATGACAAGGATAAGCTGACAGGCTATGATCCTTATGATTTTTTCCTGTCAGGTCCATCAGCACTTCTTAGGATTGAAAATCCTAAGGCAGCAGAAAAGAAAAATCTAATCGTCTTTCGTGATTCATATGGCAGCAATCTGATTCCTCTTTTAATTGATTCCTACAGCAGTATAGTGGTTGTAGATCTCCGTTATATAGCGCAAAAAAAATTAGGCGAATTAATTGATTTTGAATCAGATGAAATGGCAAATGCAGACGTGCTGTTTTTATATGGAGCGATTCTATTAAATGACAGCAGTACAATTAAAAAATAAAAAAATCCAATAGGTGGAATATTCATCCGGCCTATTGGACTTTTTTATTTATTGATAATCAAAAATCCATTCCAAAAAGTCAATGGAAGTCTGAAGTCTTGACGTGTTGACAGCAATGCCAAGATAACATGGTGTACCTAACAGACAATTTTTATTTACGATACGAGTATCACTAACGTCTATTGCAGCTGCGTACTGGCCAAGGACCTTGCCAGCTTCATCAGTGCGGCTTAAGTAAAGGATACGATCCTGCTCTTTTAAGTACTGGAAGAATGCCGGAGGAAGTGTTTCCTCGAGATCGGCAAATAAGGTATTATCTTCCTCACCGACACCATAATAATTGACAAATGCAGTATTGCCGCCGAATACATCAAGATCGTGAGCGGCTGCCATTGCCATTACCTTCATCATAGAGGTATAGGAAGCCTCGTCTGATCCGCTAAAGTCAAGATATTCTGTCATATTAAAACTGATTTGATAATCTTTAAGACTCATATCCTCATAGGCGGCAAATTCTTTTTCAAGGGAATCAACATCAGCATTATCTGATAAGTAGTTGTTATAAACATGAACCTGCACGATAAATGGACGGCTGTTTCTGATTACGGACATGGTGATACTAATCACGATGGCGATCACACCTATGATCACAAAGACTGGAACCTTGTAATAGCTCCAGAAATATTCCCATCCATCCTTAAAGCCCATTGACTTCATTTTAGCAATTTCAGATTTAAAACTGCGTTTTTCACTTTTTACAGGGTTAAATTCCTCCTTTTTTGGTTGTTTTTTGCTTGGGTCATCTGCTTCAATTCTCATATTTTAATCCATGCCTTTCTGTGGTATAAAAAGTATGATACTAGTGTAACACAGTTTTTGCGATATGGAAATGAAAATAGTATGATTAGTATAAAATAATCATAAAATCTGCATCATTCGTTTGCATTTTTAGGAATCCTCATATATAATAAAATCTATGAGCGGCAAATAAAAAATATAGCCGTCCGGGAGCGTCTGCGTGATCGCAGCGCAATATGTGAAAAAGGAATAGAGGTACTTATAATGGGAAGCTTGTTTAATCTTGACAATCCAATTTGGCGGTTTATGGGAAAACTCGTAGATGTGTTTATCCTGACACTTTTGTGGGCTGTCTGCTGTATCCCGATCATTACGATTGGACCAGCATCAACTGCGGTGTATTATGTAACACTGAAACTTGTGAGGGATGAGGAGTCGTACACAGTAAGAAGCTTCTTTAAGTCCTTCAAGGAAAACTTCAAGCAGGGAAGTGTGATCGGTATCATCATGACACTGCTTCTTGTATTCTTCTTGTATGATATTTATGCATACTTTATGATGGGTACACAGATTAGCCGTATTCTTGGAATTGTATTCCTTGGAATTTTCTTACTTTATCTGATCACACTTGTTTATGTATATCCGCTTCAGGCAAAGTTTTACAATAAGATTCGCTTCACACTCAGAAATGCACTGTTCATCGGTGTAAAGCATATCTTCCGCAGCCTGGCAATGATTATTATTGCAATAGCTGTTATCGTGGGATGTCTGTTCTTCCCACCGTTGATCTTATTAAGCTATGGTCTGATTGCATTTTTACAGTCATACTTCTTAGTGGTAATCTTCGATAAGTATATTCCGAAGGAAGACGAGGCAAATGGCGATTCTGTAGTTGCAGAGGCTAAACGTGAGTTAGAGGCACAGGAAGCAGAAGAAGGCGAGCAGGTTCATATCGTTATGACCCAGCAAGATCAGCAGCCAGCAGATACACAGGTCTTCTCAAGAGAGATGTTTGCATCAAGAGAACCTAAAGAAGAAACAGAAAGCGCAGACACGCAGGATAATAAAGAAGAGCAAAAATAAAAGTAAAAGCGAGGCAGTTGGTGAAAACCAACTGCCTTTTTTTTGAAAAAATTTTGGCTTTTTAAGAAATTTATTTCCAGATTTTGTCTTATATGGTATAAGGTGTTATATACAGCCGCAGAGAAGAAAGAGAGGACAGGGGGATGACAGATATTGACATTATCAGGTTGTTGTGGATACGAGACGAGATTGCAATAGAAGAGCTTGAAATAAATTATGGACATTACTGCAGACAGATTTCATGGGAAATTGTACAGAACCGTGAGGATGTGAGTGAATGTTTAAATGATACTTGGTGGAAAACATGGTGCAGCATTCCAGAAAACAGACCAGATTCGCTTCGAGCATATGTCGCAAGGATCACAAGAAATTTATCGCTTAACAAGATAATTCATAATAAGGCATGGAAACGCGGATATGGAAAAATTAGTGTAATTGAGCAGGAAGTTGGTGATCTTATCGGTGAGGACGCTATTAGCCGTATGATTGACAGAGATGATTTTGTGCAGCGTCTGAATGGATTTCTGGAAAAACAGACAAGAACAGATCGGATGATTTTCGTGCTTCGATTTTGGTATATGGAGACACCACGGGAAATTGCAAAGCATATGGGTTTAAAGGAAAAAAATGTTTATAACACATTGTATCAGATGAGAAAGCGTTTTAGAGTTTATTGGGAACAAAGTGGAAAGGAGGACACTGTTTATGAAAAAGCATGATTTTGAAAGCACATTTAAGAAAAATGCAAAAGAGCAAACACCTGAAATGGCAGAGCGAGAACAGGAAATCTTGATGTGGATGGGCGATATCCGTGATGATTTTATCTTAGAGGCGGAGGATTACAAGCACTATCAGAGCGATAAAAGTATGCCAGGATATTTTATTGTAGGCGGTACACTTGCCGCTGCAGCAGCAATTTGTACGGCAATCTTCTTTCAGACAGGCCGAAATCGAATCGATCATTCAAATGTTCCGATGCAGCTTCCATATCAGACAGAAGAGACAAAGGAAATTGAGTTGGAGACAGAGGAAGAGACGACAGAAGAAGAGACGACAGAAGAAGAGACGACACAGGCAGAAACGACAGAAGCAGAGATGACAGAAGCAGCATCACAGGAAACAACAAAGGAGGATGGCTGGCTTAGTAATTCAACAAACTATCAATTTATGGTGCAGACAGATGAAAGTACAGTATCTGTATATAATGCATGGGATGGCAGTCTTAAAACTACCATTGCTGGAAAATTGTTAACAGGGAAAAAATGTGTTCTTGTAAAGAATGGAGAGCGAGTACCTATAAATAATCTTCAAACGGTGGGCTATCAGATGTATGTCGGCGGAGAATTGCAGCTTAGTCAGGAGTTTCATACGTACTGGAATCAGTTGTCAGATACGGTATTTACAAGCAGCGACAGTACACTCTATTCATCAGGAAAGTTGTATAGTATTAATGGTATTGAACTGACACAGGATAATCAGGTATTCAGACGAGTAGGAGATCATATTTATAGCGAAGATTATGTGTATGATGTTGATGGACAGTTACTTGGCGAACATCCGTCATTTACTGCACAATACGAGTTTGGAAATTATGTGCTAGGATGTGATTTTAGTACAAATGAGTATATAATGTTTGATATTGATACGATGGCAACAGTATGGACTGTCAGTGATTGGCTATACTTAACTGATGCAAATGATCTGCTTAGCTGGGAGACAGCAGATGGACAAGGCATTGTAACAGATTTGATGTTAAATCCAAAATTAAAGGAAGCGGACTGGCTTGCACAAAATGCAGAATGGGAGCCAAATGGAACTAAAATTAGTATTGTATGTGAAAATAAACATACAGGAGAAGTGATTGTTAGCTTAATAGAGAATCAGGAAGGTTCTTCTATATATCATTATTATGCCTGTGACAGTCAGTATAATATAACTGAAGAACTTCCAAAAGAATTTATAGATACTTATTATGAGGACGATATCCGTGTGCCATTAACTTATCAAATTACAGCTGATGGACTTTTAACAATCACGAATTTTTGGACAAAGGAGACAATTGTTACGGCATCTGTTGATTTACAAGGCGGTGAGGTTTCTTATATAGATGTTACAAATGCAGGCCCAATGTATGGCGTTACAATTAATACGATAAATCCAAACAATATTGTTACTCTGCTGATTTCAAACGGAACTGTCATTTCTGAGTCAAGAGGGCATACAGTTTTGCAGGAGAATGTTGTTAATCTGGATGAAGATACAATTGTTGTCTATGAGAATGGAACAAATTCGAATACATTATATTTTAATGCAAATGGAGAACCGTTAATAGAGCAGGACACAAATGCTATTTATGCAGATCGCTACGCAGTATGTACGATGCAGAATGGTAAGCTTTGTATTACACCGAGAGGGCAATTTGCCTACAACCTTCCAATCGCGGAAGATGAATATTTGGTGCTGACGACAGGAGAAGACAGTTATAATTGGCTGGGTGGAGATATGGTTCTTGCTCTTGATTCTTCTGGAGAGGAAATTTTAAGACTTCCTGGCTATGGAATTACAGGAAATAGCGCATATGTTAGCAATGGAATGATAGTGAACGAAAATACACCGCTTGTTTTGTATACTGAATATGAGGACGGAGCTTCAGATGATAGCGATTATGCGAGTGCACAGATGGGAATCTATTCTCTGAAGGATCGAAAGTGGATTGTGGAGCCGGCTAGGCAGAGCGTGACTCTTTTTAGTGATTCTGTGTATATGATTGGATCTGATGTAGGCAATTTGTATCGGACAGACGGAACTTGCATAGAGGAAGGGGCAGAGGATGTGACTGTGCAGGGCAACTTTATTATCAGCAGACGTGCCGTGTATGACAAGACAGGACAGCTGCTGCTTATGATTCAGGAAAATGAGAGTGTTTGGACCGTATTGTACGATGAGATTTTAATAAATGAGTATTTTTCAGATGGCAGTCATTATACGAAATGTGTGAATGCGCAAGGAGAGACCATATGGATAGAGCAATCAGGACTGACATGGACTGGTGGGGAAGCTGGCTGGAGAATTTACAACAGTTGGAACGATACGAATGAAAAAGGACTTTTAACAGCTACGCGTGATGACAATACATTAAAAATTGTTTTGTCAGAAGATGAATTTTTTGCTAAAAATCCAGATGCACAAGGAAATGGTCTGCGTCTTCTTACGGTAACAGCAAATAATGAGGGGAGACACGAGTTCTTTTTACAGACAACATCCGCCGAGCATCAGAAAATATATTATTATCGGTGCGATGATGAATTTAATATAATAAATGCGTATCCGCAAAATCAGATTTATATCGGTAACATGTATGACGAAGTGTGTTTATGGTACTGGGGATTAGATGAAAGTGGCAATGGATTTGTAGAAAATCTTATATGGGGAAATAAAATAAAAGTTGATGCAGAGATCATGAATGAGATCCTGCAATGTTCAGATGTACAGGTTATTCAAGAGGGAAATATATTTGGACTGTTGTTTGATCAAAATAAGAAATTTTTATACGGGACAGATAACGATACTCATCTTATCAGTGAGAATGGTGGAATCATGGCACGCATGGCGAGCCAGAGTAATACAGGTACAGCAGGAGTCGATATACTTTCAATTGCATATGCAGAAAAAGAGTACTCTGAAATTTTGTATTACTTACCTGATGGCACAGTACTTGATGGTTACGGCACTATTTTATTTATGAATGAACAAATGAAATGTGTTCAGGAAGTAGGTCGTATCGTAATAAGAGACAGCATGGGAAATGTGCGCAAAGAAATTGATATAAATTAAGTGACAAATTTGTCACGAAAGAGTAAGAGAGATGTCACCTAGATGCGATAAGATAATGGAAACACTAAAAAGAAGGGAGAAGTTTTGGAGAAAGAAAAAATGAATGAAAAAAAACAAAAGCAAAGAGGCTTTAAACAGGGGGTTGAGCTGATTTATAAATATCGCTTTGTATTATCATTTTTGCTGTTAATCATGTTGGTTTCATTCAAAATTAGCGGATCGTCCATGGGATGTTGGAAGTTGTTTTTGGGAGATGGTGAAAGTGGTATTCGTTTGGGAGAACCGCGTGTATGGCGAAGTGATGAGTGGGGAACATTGACGCCGCTTTGTTTTCGTCAACAATATAATACGCTTGGTGCGTATAATCGCTACAGCCAAACACTTGGCAGTATATTGACAGATAACATGCTCGTGTATGGACAGCCATCGTGGGATATTCTGACATTATTTCGCCCATTTTATTGGGGATATCTTTTCTTTGGAAGCGAGAGAGGACTTTCATGGTTTTGGTGTTCACGTCTGATCGTGCTGTTTTTGTCATGGTTTGAGCTAGGAATGCTGATTACTGATGGGCAGAAAAAATTATCTGTAATGTTGTCAGTCTGTGTGAGCTTTGCACCATTTTTACAATGGTGGTTTGCAATCAATGGACTTGTTGAGATGCTGATCTACGGTGCTTGTTTTGTGCTTGGAAGTAACTATTTGGTATCACGTGCATTTAATCCAAGAAAAATCGCAGTGGCAGTCGGTATGGCAGTTTGTGCGGTAGGGTATGTTTTGACATTTTACCCGACATGGATGGTGCCAGTGGCATGGGGCTTTGTTCCATTATTTCTGTGGGTTGTCATTTGGAAATTTAACAGGAAGGTGTTAAGACGGGTTGATGTGGTGCCATGGATTCTTATTTTCGTGATTACAGCAGCAGGTCTTACAGTACTTGCCGTCACCTCATGGGATGTGATTAAAGCAGAATTAAATTCAGTTTATCCCGGAAATGCACCTTCGTCATCAGGCGGTACAGGCCTTTGGTGGATGATGAAATACCCGATTTCGCTTGTCAGCAGATTTAGCATGAATGAATTAATTGTAGAAAATTCATCCATCATTTGTTTTGCACCAGCAGGATTTATACTTGCGCTGTGGGTAATCATTAAAGAAAAAAAGAAGGATCCTTTACTCATTCTTTTACTAGGAATGAATCTGTTTTTGGCATGGTACTATTGTGTTGGTATTCCTAAATGGCTTGCCAAAATGCTGCTGCTTAGTTTTGTAAATTCAAATCGCGGACCGCAGGTGTTAGGCTTTCTTCGTTTAACTCTACTTGGCAGAGCTGTCGCATTAAAAGAAAAAGCACCTAAAAGGTGGTTGGCAGCGTTGGCAGCTGTCATTTCATCAGCTGTACCGATGAGATTAGCCTTGGGATTTACAAAGTATGAGCCAGGCGGACTTAGATATGAGTATTTTGATACAGCAGAGAAAATTGTAGTTGTCTGGGCAATTATAGCAGTTGTTTTTTATCTGCTGTATCGGGCAAGAAAAAGCAAGTATACAATGGCAGTTTTGGGAGTATGCACAGTAGTATTAGCATCATCAATTTGGATAAATCCAGTTGCAAAGGGGGTACCTGAAATTACGAAAAGTGAAACGATGCAGCAAATTCGTGATCTTGTAAAAGAGGATCCCAAGGCAATATGGCTTGTCGCAGATATGGCCTATCCGGCTACTAACATTCCTGCGATGGCAGGAGCAGATTGCCTGAATACAACGCAGACATATCCTCAGAAAACACGCTGGGAGATGTTAGATCAGGAAGGAGAATATGAAGATATCTACAATAGGTATTGCCATATTAGAGCATCACTTGGAAGCAAGACGATGCTTGAGTTAGTCAGTACAGATTATGTAGAAGTAACACTTTCACCAGAGGATCTAAAGAAATTAAATATCAGATATATAGTCAGTACAAATGATTTTGATGAAAAAATAGCGGCTGGAACAACTAATATTTTTACAGACAGTGGCATTGAATTTCAAAAGTACTATGAAGGAACACAGTTATCAATATATGGATGCGTTTATTAAAACTTGCAGTGTACCAATTTGAAAGGAGGAGAGGACATGGATGATATTGCTGTATTGATCCCCTGCTATAATGAGGACAAAACAATTGAAAAGGTGGTATCAGATTTTAAGCGTGTGCTGCCTGACGCCATCATTTACGTGTATGACAATAATTCAACAGATGACACAGAGAAGCTTGCAAAAAAGGCAGGAGCTGTAGTGCGTCATGAGTATCAGCAGGGAAAGGGAAATGTAGTGCGCAGAATGTTTCAAGAAATTGACGCACATTGCTACATACTTGTAGATGGGGATGACACTTATCCGGCAGAATCTGCTGCAAAGATGGTAAAGCTTGTACAGGAACACAATGCGGATATGGTAGTTGGAGATAGATTGTCATCTACTTATTTTGAGGAAAATAAGCGCCCGTTCCACAATATAGGCAATTGTCTTGTTCGGGGAATGGTATCAAAACTTTTTCACGGAAGCATACGCGATATCATGACGGGGTATCGTGCATTCAGCTACCGTTTTGTAAAAACATTTCCGATTTTATCATGTCGGTTTGAGATAGAGACAGAAATGAGTATTCATGCGATTGACAAGCGTATGCAGGTGGAAAACGTGATTGTACCATATCGTGATCGTCCAGAAGGAAGCGTGTCAAAGCTCAATACCTTCTTAGATGGCTGGAGTGTAATTAAGACGCTGATTCGCCTTTTTCGTATTTACAATCCATTTGCCTTTTTCGGTATAATAAGCATAATGTTGTTTCTAATTTCGCTAGTAATGTTTGTGCCAGTATTAATCACTTATATTGAAACAGGTCTTGTGCCGCGCTATCCAACACTGATTGTTAGCGGATTTTTGTCAGTCGCAGCAATACAGCTGGCAGGCATTGGAATATCACTCCAAAATATGCTTCACAAAAATCGCCAGGACTTTGAATTAGAGCTGTATCATGCAGAGATTCAGGAGCGAACAGAAAAAGATTGTAAATAAAATATTTTATCATAAAAAATAAATCGTCTTCATATACTAGTAATAGGGCCAGTCGGTCATGTCAAAACCGACTGAAAGCGGCAAAGCCCAATATCAGTATATGGAGGCGATTATGTTAGAGCTGCAGAAAAAACAGATACATATGAGCAGGAGCAAAAACACAGTGAGTGCACAGGTTACATTTGATGAGGATTTTAATATTCCAGATGCGAAGCCAGATGTGGGAAGCGTATTGCTAAAGCAGGCAGATGCCGTGATGGAGGAACTTCGCCAGCTTTCAGAAAAGGTAATCATAAAAGGACGTCTCGACTTTGAAATTTTATATGCCGTAGAGGGTTCTGGCAGAATGAAAAATTTGTCTGGTGCACTTACATTTGAAGAAAATGTGAGCTATCCAGGACTTGAGCCGGGCGATTATGTGCGCTGCCGCACAAAGGTAGAAGATATCAGTATTCGTGTTGTCAACTCAAGAAAGCTTCATATCAGTGCCGTGCTTGGCGCGGAACTTTTTGCTGCATCAGCACAGCTTGAGGAGGCAGCAAGATCGCTTTCAGGACAAGAAGATATCGCTGTACTTGGAAAAGATATGGAAGTGGTGTCTTTGCAGCTGCAAAAAAAGGATACGTTTCGTATGGAGGATGATGTAGTAGTAGCTCCGGGAAAACCGCTTGCACAGTCACTTTTATGGAAATCACTTAGTCTTAGAAGTATGGAATATCAGGCTCAGGAAGACAAAATGCTCATTCAGGCAGAGGCAGCCTTATTTGTAATTTACGAGGCAGGACAGGAGCAGCTTCCTATGCAGTGGATGGAAAAGACGATCTCATTTACAGGAGAACTGCCGCTTGTTGGATGCCGCCATGAGATGATTCCATCGGTGGAGCCAGTTTTGATAAAAAAAGAGATTAGTATTCATCCAGACGAAGATGGAGAAAATAGAATATTCCATGTGGAAGCAGTAGTGGAGCTTGATATGAAGCTGTATCTTGAGGAAAAGGTACATTTGCTCTGTGATGCATATTCGACAACAAAAGAAGTAGACACAAGCTACAAGACGGCTCATTTAGAAACACTTCAGATGAAAAATAAAGCAAAGTGCAGAATCACTGAAAAGATTCCGCTTCACAGCACTGACACCATGCTCCAAATTTGTCACAGTGAGGGAACAGTGTCAATTGATCGTACAGAGATTGTATCAGAGGGCATTCGTGTGGAGGGTGCTGTCTATGTGACTGTATTATATCTGGCGGCAAACGATGAACGGCCAATGCAGGCTGCGGCAGGTGTGATTCCGCTCAGCCATGTAATTGAAGCAGGCGGAATTACGCCGGGCAGCTGTTTTACAATCAGCCCGATGTTAGAACAAATTACAACAATGATTGCGCCGGGAGGTCAGGGAGAAGTACGTGCAGTCATTAGCCTTGATACATTTGTGCTCTCAGAGCATGAAATTTCAGTGCTCGATCAGGTGAGCTTTACCGGAGAGACAATTGATCCAAATGATTTTCCAGGCATGATCGGATACATTGTACAGCCGGGTGATAATCTTTGGTCAATAGCAAAAAAATATAGAATGAGCATTGAGCGGATCCGCGAGGTTAACCAAGATAATACAAAAACAGATTCATTAAATGCGACTGCTTCCGGTATACAAAAAGAAGGAAAATCGCCAGAAGAGCTTGGCACAAAGCCAGGACAAAAACTTCTTCTGGTGCGATAAGAGAATTGTAATAGGGAATATTAGAATAATGATAGGATAGGAACATTTCTTGACGTATTGCATAACATAATATTGTAACGCAGCAGGGCGGATACCGCAGGTTGCGCACGAAACTGCCGGCTGCTTCTGATAGATCTTACCCGGTCCGAAAGGACCGGATACATAATCAGAAGCAGCCGGTTTTGTGTTCGTGGATGCTGCCTACCATCTGAACAATTTCAGGTGTCAGCAACTTCTCAGAACTTGTAATATAATCAAACTCTCTCATAAAAATCTCCATCATTTTAAATTTATCTCCATCATTTTACCAAAAAATGATGGAGATTTCAACAGGTATGATGGAGATAGGCTCTCCACATTTCATTTCTAGTATCCATGGTGTTTTGTTTAAGATAAACTGTCAAATTCAAAAAGAAAACAGTTGGAGTTATCCACAACAGAAACAGGGCTGCGAAAAAACTTTCATTTTTTCGCAGCCCCTTAAAAAGTATTACTGAGCATCCTGAGCATTCTCAGCTAAAAACTCATTGATCTTATCAACCAGATCATCTGGATCAAGTCCGTGAACCTCAGCAGCCTCGCCGATGGACTCGCCCTGAGATGCCGGGCAGCCAAGGCAATGCATACCAGCAGCCATAAGAATCGGAATAACACCGGTGTTTACCTGAAGCAGTTCACCGATTGTAATATCTTTTGAAATCTGTGTCATATTAAAACCTCCATAAAAAATGCTTGGAATCAGACCAAAATGTCTACTCAACCTTCATTATAAAGGGTATCAAATAGAAAAGCAAGGGGATATTTTGCAGTTTTGCGAATGGATATGATGATGGTACGAATTTCGTAAAATTTGTGATTGAGTTATAAAAAAATGTAACCAATGAAAATAAAATCGGACATAAATGGTGAAAGGAGGAGAAAAATGGATGAGATAGCAGTACTAATTCCATGCTTCAATGAAGAAATTACGGTTGGAAAGGTGGTGAGAGACTTTAAAAAGACATTGCCGCAAGCTACGGTATATGTATATGACAACAATTCTACTGACAAAACAGTGGAAAAAGCAAAAGAAGCAGGTGCAATTGTTAGATATGAGTATCAGCAAGGAAAAGGGAACGTTGTGCGAAGAATGTTTCAGGAGATAGAAGCACAGTGCTACATTCTGGTTGATGCAGACGATACCTATCCAGCATCAGAGGCGGCAAAGATGACGGAACGAGTTTTAAAATATCATGCTGATATGGTAGTAGGAGATCGACTTAGTTCCACGTACTTTAAGGTAAACAAGCGGAGATTTCATAATTCAGGGAATCGCTTTATGCGCTTGGCAGTACAAAAATTGTTTGGTGGGAAGGTAAGAGATGTAATGACAGGGTATCGTGCATTGAGTTACCGTTTTGCAAAAACAATTCCAGTATTGAGCCAGAACTTTGAAATAGAAACTGAACTGACAGTTTATGCATTAGAAAATAATCTGCAGGTAGAAGAAATTGCTGTAGCGTATAAGGAGCGACCGAATGGTAGTCAGTCAAAATTAAGCACAATAAGAGATGGCATAAGCATAATAAAAAAATTACTGCATCAGTTTTGTTTTTATAAACCTGAAAAACTTTGGAAAATAGTAGTGTTTGTGGCAGGATTCGTAGAAATTAAAAATGCTAAAGTAAAAAAAATCTCAAATATAAGAGAAAATTTACTACATATTTTAAGTGTAATGCAAGTTTTGACTGCGCTTGTTTTAATTGAGAATATACATTACAAAAATAAAATGGATTCTGAAGCTAGACTTCAAAATAAAAAAATATATTCTGAAATTATATAAAAACATGTATCGTAGGAGGAGAAAAATTGATACTATGTGGTTGAAACGCAACGATGCAAAACGATTTATTTGCATGATAATTACAATTGTGCTAAGCGTTTATCCCATGTCACTTTCGCCTGTTTGGAATGGAAAAATTCCGGGTCATAGAGATCAATATGAGAGGATGGCACAATCTATTTTGCATGGTCATTTGTACCTTGAATATGAAGATGTTGATCCAAGATTATCTGAAATGGAAAATCCCTATGATCCACAGGCAAGGAAGGAACTAGGTATTTATTACCATTGGGATCATGCATTTTACAATGGAAAGTACTATATGTATTTTGGAATTGTTCCTGTAGTTCTTTTGTTTCTTCCATATCAGCTTTTGACAGGAAATGCGCTTACTACATACAAAGCAACACAGATTTTTACTGTTGGGACAATCCTTGCTATTTTTGCATTATTTGATTTCTTACGAAAAAAATTTTTTCCTAAAATGCCATTTGACCTATATTTGATCTTATCAATGGTATTATCATTTGTAAGTGTATGGTATGCAATCGCGGCACCAGCATTATATTGCACAGCGATCATGTCAGCTGTGTGTATGGAAATAATAAGCTTGAACCTGATGGTTAGAGTGGTGTGGGATTCAGAGCAGAAAAATGGAAGAAAAATGGCAGAATTGTCAGGAAGTTTCCTGTGTGCATCATTGGCATTTGGATGCCGACCGACTATTGCACTTTCCGGAATACTCCAGATTATGCTGTTTTATTTGCATCTGCATGAACTAAAATCAAAGAAAAAAAGTATGAAAGCCTGTTTAACAGCAGGGATTCCATGTTTGGTTACAGCTATATTGCTGATGTGGTACAACTATGCAAGATTTGGAAGTATATGGGAATTTGGTCAACACTATCAGCTAACGGTGGCAGATCAACGCTTATATAGTTTATTTGCAGGATTCAGATTAGACAAAATTATAAACGGACTCGTATATCAATTTGCTTCATGGAGTCCAATACAAGAAAAATTTCCATATATAAGCTATGAAGGAATTTTGTTTGCATTTCCTGTTTTTTGGTGCATTGCAGCTTTTTTGCAGGATTCAGTGAAGAAGGAAATAAAGGAAAAACATCTGACAGCAATAATAAATATACTTATTGCATTAATAATAGGAATTACAGTGTTCGATAGTGTTTATACACCATATATGGTGACAAGATATCAGCTTGATGTAAATTTCCTATTGGGAATTGCTTGTTTTGTAGCGGTAGGATTTAGGTGTCAAACGGCAAAAAATAGGGGATGGAATCGTTTTGTCTGGATAACTGCAGTCATGACATTATTAATTTTGCTCTTACTTATTCTTGTTCCATATGATGGAAATTTTACGGAACAGAATCCACAGATATTGACTCAAATAGAAAAGATGATATTCTGGTGGAGATGAATTTGTGAATATTAGCTTTAATGCAGAACAATTTGGTATAATGGTCAATGGATAGAAAAAGCAAAAGAGAAAGAAGGTGGAAAGTATGGAAGACTTAAAAATCATACAGCTTTATTGGGAAAGAGAAGAGTCTGCCATTATACAGACAAAAGAAAAATATGGAAAAACAATGGAGCAGCTCGCCTATCGATTGCTGTTTGACTATCAGGATACAGAAGAGTGCTGCAGCGACACTTACTGGGACTTGTGGAATGCGCTCCCACCTAATCGCCCCATTCATTTCAAGGCATTTATCATGCGGATATGTCGCTGTAATGCAATGAACCGTTTGGAAAGAAGAGAAGCAAAAAAAAGAAAATGTGTTATGGTTGAGATGACAAAGGAACTCGAAGAAACTATACCAGATGAGACATTTCAGAAAACGTCAGAGGGGGAATTGACGATGTATATTCAAGATTATCTGAGAAGCCTGCCTTCTGATAAAAGAATATTGTTTGTTCGAAGATATTGGTATGGAGATTCGATTAAGGAATTGGCGGTCATGTTTTGTATGACACAAAGCAGTGTCAAGGTTTCTCTGTTTCGCATGAGAGAACAGTTCAAAGAAATGCTGGTTTGTCAGGGTGTAATTGAATCTCATTGAAAAAAATGGAAAAGTGGATATGAGATTAGAAATAGTATGACAACAGGGAAAGGAAAATGTATGAAAGTTCATAGCTTGTTAAAATCATTAAATGCGATTGACGAAGAAATGATTGCAGAAGCAGATCGTTTTGCAGTAAAGCGAAGGGAGCAATTGAAAAGCAGACAGCATATTTTTGTGACAGAAGTGACAGCTGTGGCAGCTATTGCAATTGCGGTAGCAGGCGTTTTTTTCTTCTCGTTGCAGCCAGGTCACACACCACAAAAGCAGTCAGGTCAAAATGGAGTTCTGCTGGATGATACACAGACAAAAACAACTGCAAAAGCAGATGAAGAGATGAAAACAACGGCAGAAGAGACACAAGAGCTTTTGAATATTGCATTGGCACCTGCAGTGTATACACAGGATATGGTCGAGTATATAAAGGCAGTATCTAATGAATGGATAGAGCATTTTGAAATGTATAGTCAAACTGAGTACATAGATGACGCTGAGTTTTTTATTATGGAGCCATTCCAAACATGGAATAAGACACCATCTGGAGAAACCTGTTCAGAGGGGTATGTACTTCCAGTTGTATATGAGAATCAGGTGATTTGTACGGTAATGCTTTATCAGGTCGATCATAGTTGGCATTACTCTTTATCTAATGATTTGTGCAAAGAGCTGAATGAGCTGATAAATTATTCAGGGCAAGCCAGAATCGTGTATGAGTTTGATGATAATGGAACCTATATACAAACTGCACTTTTGTATGACGAAAACGGAAATGATGCAAAAAGTATCACCGTGTTGTTGACCCTGACAGCTGGGGATGAACTCAGTTCATCTCGCTAGCCAGCTACCTATTGTCCAAAAATGATTTCTTTGTTAGTATGGTTGTAGACTTAAAAGCCATGGAGGACATTTGACTTCATGGAATAGGCCTCGTGAACTATTTGACTATTGAATGACCGAGGATTCCCAAACCAGTTTTCTAAAGTAAAAAATAAGTAGATAAATTACTTCCTCAATTATAGAAAATAAATTGTCTATTTACTGGAATTAAAAAGATTGATATACTATAAGTAAACAATGTGGTCATGAGTAGTTAACTAATTCGAAATGGAGGATGATTTATATGAAAAAAAGACTTTCAACATTAATTTGTGTAATGCTATTTTTGTGCCAAAATAGTTTGTACGTGACGGCAGAAGCAGCTTCAGCAATTCTAACAGAAAATAAGAAGACAACAAAAGAGCAAGAAACATCAAGTGAAAATGATGAGGAACAGGACGTACTTTGGATTCCGGCAGTTTATCAAGGAATCAATACTGAGTTTGGAACGTATTATGCATATGAAACGAATTTAATTTTTGAAATGTCTGATGAAGAAAAAAATCTGATTGCAACAGATTTAATGTGCGAATATATGAATGGCAGATATTATTTAATTTATGATGATAAGGTTTTGTATTATTCAGTAGAAGCAGATGGAATGCATAAGATTATGGCATATGATGAAAAAACCGGAATGATAAAAGAGATTTATTCTGAACCATATAAAGATTCTGCTGCTGAAGATCTTGTCACACCAAATTATTTGTATCTGCTTGGAAAATATAGTGATTATTTAGTGTTTATGGATCAATCATATGAGCAAAATTTGCAAGAAGAAAGCGGATTCCTTGTGATTTTGAATCTCAAAGACAAAGAAGAAATAAGAGTAAGAAGTTCTTATTATATGGAAGGAGCATATATTCAGGCAGCTTGCGATAAATTGATTACATCAACTTCTGATGGCGGATATTCAAATCTTTATATGATTGATATGAAAACAGGAGAAATTGAAACAATTAGCGAAAAATGTCGGTCAACCAGTGGGGATTATATAAAAGGAACAGATGTTTATTATTTGGAAAAAAGAAACGGGGAAGATCAGATATATTATCTTGTCTGTTATGATTTAGAGAAAGAAAAAGAAGACTGGAGTATTGAATTAGCAGGAGAATGGTATGAACAGAATGGATGTTTTTGGGGAAATGATCTTCAAGAAAATACATACATTATAACCTATGATGGCGTACAATATCCATATGATGGAGAATGCAAGAGTTTAAATCGAGTGGATGGACAGTATGTAGATTACACATCAGATGGAAAAATAAGAAAATTAAATGAGGAAACAGGTGAATGGGAAGATTGGATTGACTGTCCCCAGTGGCTCAATTTTGATCAGAGATAAAAAATGTACTTGACAGATTTAAATTGAATTGTATAATTGTATACAATGATACAAATTCATCACGGTAACGTGGCAGAATGGTATACAGAAAAAGTGCTGTAACAGATGCACTGCAAATGAGGAGCAACAGAGGAGGACGACACTATGAAGGCAAATAAGACAATTAATCTGAGTACCAAAACCAACCTGCTAGAACAGGATCTGTATGAGTACAAACTGCAGGATGTCAGCCAGCCGGAGCTGTTTAGGGAGATTTTCCCATATAACGAGGTTCCGAAGGTATCCTACAACTATCGCCATGTACCGATGGATATGCCGGAACACATTTACATCACTGACACCTCTTTTCGTGACGGTCAGCAGTCACGCGAGCCATATACCACACAGCAGATGGTAGATTTGTATAAAATGCTTCATCGTCTTGGTGGTCCAAATGGTATTGTGCGTCAGACTGAGTTTTTTGTTTACTCAAAGAAGGACCGTGATGCGTTAGAGCGCTGTATGGAGCTTGGATATGAATTCCCGGAGATCACAACGTGGATTCGAGCAACAAAGAGTGATTTTGAACTGGTAAAAAATATTGGTATTCGTGAGACAGGTATCCTTGTTAGCTGCTCTGATTATCATATCTTTAAGAAAATGAATTTGACAAGAAAGCAGGCAATGGAAAAGTATCTGGGCGTTATTTCAGACGCGATTGAGGCTGGTCTTTATCCAAGATGCCACTTTGAGGATATTACGAGAGCAGATTATTATGGATTTGTTGTTCCGTTTGCTACTGAGCTGATGAAATTGTCAAAGGACAGTGGTGTTCCGATTAAGATTCGTGCCTGCGATACCATGGGTTATGGAATTTCCTATCCAGGTGTTTCACTTCCGCGAAGCGTGCCGGGAATCATCTATGGCTTAAAACATTATGCCGGTGTGCCAAGTGATATGTTGGAGTGGCATGGACATAATGATTTTTACAAGGGTGTTGTCAATGCATCTACCGCATGGCTGTATGGCGCAGGCGCAGTAAACTGTTCTCTGCTTGGAATCGGTGAGCGTACCGGAAATGTGCCGCTTGAAGCAATGGTATTTGAATATGCATCATTACGCGGTGATTTTGATGGAATGAATCCGACTGTAATCACAGAGATTGCGGAATATCTTGAGAAAGAGACCGGTTATGAAACACCGCCGATGACACCATTTGTTGGAAGAAACTTCAACCTGACAAGAGCAGGTATTCATGCCGATGGTATCATGAAGGATCCAGAAATTTATAACATCTTTGATACCGAGCTGATCTTGAATCGTCCGCCGATGGTTGCTATCAGCAACACTTCTGGTCTGGCAGGTATTGCCGTATGGATCAACCAGTATTATGGTTTAAAGGGTGCAGAGGCAATTGATAAGAAGAACGAAGGCGTTGTAACGATCAAGGAACTGATTGATCAGGAATATGCAAACGGACGTATTACTGTTATCAGTGAGACAGAGATGATTCGTTATGCAGAACAGTATGTATTCCACAGAGACGTGGATTATGAAGATAAATAAGAAGGAGACAAAAGGGTATGCAGCAGAGTGGAGATCCGCTTCGCATTCAAGTATTTAATACGCTGGAGGATGCGATTTTAAACGGAAGCTACAAGGAAGGAGATAGCTTAAATGAGCTGAGGCTTTCAAAGAGTCTGGGTGTGAGCCGTACTCCTGTGCGGGAAGCTCTGATGCAGCTTGAGCTTGAGGGACTTGTTAAAAACATCCCAAATAAAGGGGCAGTCGTAGTTGGTGTTTCAGAGCAGGATGTAGAGGACATTTATGAGATTCGTATTAGAACTGAGGGATTGGCCGCACGTCTTTGCGCCGAAAAGATCACAGATGAAGAACTCGAAGAGCTTGAGCAGTGTATGGCACTTCAGGAATATTATTTAAAAAAACAAGACAGTGCAAAAGAAATGGGCGAGTTAGACGGTGAGTTTCATCGAATTATCTTCGCTGCATCAAAGAGCCGTCCGCTCCAAAATGTGCTGACAAGCTTTCATAACTATATCAGGCGTGCTCGTGCCGTCTCTGTCTGTGTGACGGGACGTGCCGAGGAATCTGTTTCTGAGCATCGCGCGATATTAGAGGCGATCACAAAGCATGATGGGGAGCTTGCAGAAAAGCTGACGGCAGAGCACATTAAGAATGCAAGAGACAACATTGCTACAACAGTTCACACGTCCTGTGAACCGTAGTTCGCTTAACAAAACAAAAATCCCTTTGACAGACCGAAGGCAACACAGTATAATAAATATGTTTTGGGAATGAAGTTCTCCCATTGATACATTCCTTGTATCACAAACCGCTGGTTAAGGCTGATGACTTCTGCGAATTTCGCAGGGATTGTCAGCCTTTTTTGTAAGCCACCGGGACAGGAACGGTGGCTCATTATCTGTCCCGGGTGGCTCATCTGATTTGAACTTATGCAAGAAAAAGGAGAAAAAAGATGTTACAAAGTATCGCATTAATGCTGCTGCTCGGAATGGCACTCGGGTGGCTATGCAAAAAAGTAAGGTTGCCTGGACTGGTAGGTATGATTGCCACAGGTATGATTCTGGGTCCGTATGGACTGGGCTGGCTGGATTCATCCATTCTTGATATTTCATCACAGCTGCGTCGGATTGCATTGATCATCATCTTGCTTAGAGCAGGATTATCTTTAAATCTGGAAGATTTGAAAAAAGCAGGGCGCCCAGCTATTTTGATGTGTTTTGTTCCAGCTTGCTTTGAGGTGACAGGTATGATTATTTTGGCACCGATTCTTCTTGGTGTATCACGTCTGGACGCTGCAATCATGGGTGCTGTCGTGGGCGCTGTATCACCAGCTGTCATTGTACCGCGCATGATTAAGCTGACAGAAGAAGGCTGGGGTACGAAAAAGTTCATTCCTCAGCTGATTCTTGCAGGTGCGTCAGTTGATGATGTTTTTGTCATTGTGCTGTTCTCAGCGTTTACCGGGGTAGCACTTGGAACAGGCGCATCGGCGGCAAGCTTTATAAAGATTCCATTTTCTGTTATATTTGGCGCAGCGTCAGGCTTTCTTGTAGGATACTTACTTGCTGTTTATTTCGAGAAAATTCATATTCGCGATACGGCAAAGGTAATGATTTTGCTTAGTATTTCATTCTTGCTTGTAACAGCAGAGGATCGCTTTGGCGAGACTGTTCTATTTTCTGGATTGTTAGCTGTCATGGGTATGGGAATCGCATTAAAAAGAAAGCGTGCTGTTGTAGCAGTACGTCTGTCATCGAAATTTAATAAGCTGTGGGTCATGGCAGAGATCATGCTCTTTGTTCTTGTCGGAGCAACTGTTGATCTTCATTATGCTGCATCTGCAGGTATTGCCGCTGTTGTTCTAATCTTAGGTGTGCTTATATTCCGAATGGCTGGTGTGTGGTGCTGTATGTTAGGAACAAATCTTAATAAAAAAGAGCGTATTTTCTGTATGTTTGCTTATATGCCAAAGGCAACAGTACAGGCAGCTATAGGCGGCATGCCGCTTGCAATGGGACTTTCCTGCGGAAATATCGTTCTTACAGTAGCAGTGCTGTCGATTCTTATTACAGCTCCGCTGGGGGCATTTCTAATTGATGCGACTTACAGAAAACTGCTATAAGCCACCGGGACAGGAACGGCGGTTCATTATCTGTCCCGGGTGGCTCATCTGATTCGGATACGCTCGTTAAAAACTAGACACAGCATACTTGACCTTATCACGGTATACCGATATAATGGCGGTAAAGGAAGGTGATTTATATAGAAGAAACTGTTGATGAAGAATTTTATGAGGTGAAAAGTATTGGATAATAAAAAGGTTCAGACATTAGATGGGGAAATTATGCTGGTACAGGAAGTACCCTGTCAGGTAAAATTAAATGATCATCAATGGACAGTTGCTTTTTCGTATCATAAAGAGCCAGTATCTTTAAAAATATGTAAAGAAGATGCTTTGCCAGAGTGTTTCATTCGGACGATTATTCAATGGGCAGTAGAGGAATATCTGGAAGAACGGAGGTTTGAAGAAATATGCCAGTCTATGAATTGATGAGAAAAGACCAACGTGTTACTGTCTTAGCGGTAAATAAAACGGGTGGAATTGAAAAATGTGACTATAAAAATATAAATCAGGAAATAGCACCATTACAGGAACGAATTTGTAGTGATTGGATTGAACGTTGGTGGAATAAACGAGCAGTTCCTCTTAATCAGGGAAAAATTAAAGAAATTCTGGAACAGCAGGGAGTATCCTGCCCAGAAGCATATTTGGTAAAGAATCTGGGTCTGAGTTTAACAGATTTTTATTGGATTCGTCCACTTGAATCTGGATTGACATGGAAAATGGTCAGTCTATATCAGAATGAGTTCCGTGGAAATTTAGAAATTGCAGGCAAAAGGGCGTCTGTATCCAACGGCAGCACGTTGATGTATACGCCAGATAGTACGTTGCAGGGGGCATTGGAAAAAAGCTGGATCTTGCTTGATCATGAGCGCTATCTGTTAAAAGGAAATCGTGATGCTTACTCAACGGAAAGCATCAATGAAGTATTTGCTTCGCAATTGCATAAGATGCAGGAATACGATAACTATGCATCTTATGAACTGATGAAGATTAAGGGGGCAAAGTACGATTACGGTTGCTATGTAAAAGCCTTTACCAGTGAGCAAAAGGAATTAGTGTCGGCTTATGCAGTAGTGACATCCGAAAAGCAACGAAATGATTGCTCAACATATGAGCATTTCATTCAGGTTTGCGGAAAACATGGAATTGATACGATTCAGCTTCGGCATGACTTAGAATATCAAATAATGACGGATTTTATTCTTTCCAATGTAGATCGGCATTTCAATAATGTTGGTGTGCTGCGTGATGCGGAAAGCTTACAGTTTTTGCGTATGGCACCAATTTTTGACAGTGGAAAGTCGTTATTTGTTTCAGAGCCAATTCCAGCACAAGAGGAACTGAGAAAAATTAAAACAGCGAGTTTTGCCGGAACAGAATTGGGACTGCTTAAATATGTAAAGGATCGTTCGATTGTAGACGCTGCAAAGCTTCCGTCAGCGGAGTTACTTTGGCAGCTTTATCAAAAAGATAGCCGAATGGACGAAGCAAGGGCAAAGTTGGTCTGTGATAGGTACGAAAAGAAAATAGAGTTGTTTCAGAGATGGCAACAAGGTCAAGATTTAAATCCGAGGAGATTTTATAAAAACTGCAGGACGGTTCAAATACAGAAACAAAAAGAGAAAGGTTTTGAATGAGTATGGATATACAAGAGAATCCGACAAAAGTACCGTTATCCGAAAATGCAATTCTGCATCAGTCTGGTGTTAGTTTTTTTCGCATATTTACAGCATATAGAAAAGAAAAAAAGATTCGCACGGAAAAAATCGTATCGGGAGTGATAAGTCGGCGGGCATTTTTGGATATTGAAAAAGGAAAAAGTGTGCTTTCAAGAGAAAACTGGAAATTTTTGATGCATCGTATAGGAATTGTTACAGATTATTTTGAAACAGTTGTATCAAGGAAAGAGCTGAAAGACTGGAGATGCAGAGAAGATATTTGTCTGTCTGTGTGTGAAGATTGCAAGAAGGCAAAAAAGCTATTAGAGGAATATAGAAATTCGCATATAAAGATGTCTAACATAGAGAGACAGTTTTGCTTAAAGATTGAATGGCTACTTTCACGAAATGAAAAAAGTGACGAGGAACTTTATAAGTTAAGTAAGGATGCTGTTTGCTGCACAGTACAAGAAGATTGGAAAGAAAATTTGTCCGTACTTTATGTGGGTCCAGAGGAATTAGAAGCCATGTTGTTAGTTGTTTGGTCCCTTTTAAAGAAAAATGAGCTGATGGATGCATTTAGATTATTTGACCAAATACAAAGATATCCTAAGATACACAATTGGGAACCTCGCATGAGAGAAATGATCTGTGCGCAGATTGCTTTAATTGGAATAAAACTGTATGAAAGAATGCAGAAAATTGATATTGGATATAAGATTGGAATGGAATCTTTGGAATTATTGCGTCAGCAGAGCAGTCAGCGGTACGCATATCCGTTACTGGCAGAGTTAGTGCGTATTGGAATAATGTTAGAAAAAGAGAAATCTGAGGAACTTCTGCAGTTTCAGAAATTTCAAAAAGCATTTGAGATAGTGTATGAAGAAAATAAAATTCCGTATATGCGAGTATGGCAGTGTGGAAGTATAGAAAATAGCTACGATGTTGGAATGGTATTAAAAAGAATGCGGATGGCACAGGAAAAGACACAGGAAGAAGTATGCATAGATGAAAAAGGTTTTTCGTTTTTAAATGTACGTCAGCTATCTCGTATAGAAAAAGGGGAAAATCGACCATCTACAGAGAATTTTCAATTTCTGACCCGTAAGATGGGACGAGAACTTGATTGGATTATGCCGATGCTTGAAACAGATTCGATAGAAGTTTTATCAATGAGACAAGACATTATTTACGCTATTGGTATGCGTCAATGGAAAAAGGCTCAAAATATATTGGAACAATTAAAAACTAAAATAGGGGCAGAAGATTATAAAGAACCGCAAATACAGCAGGAGATTCAGTTTATAGAGGCCATGTATGAATTGGAAGCTAACAGGATTACTGCGTGTGAAGCTGAAAAAGAATACTACGAAGCATTATCCTATACTTTTGAACTTTCATGGCTTTCACTCGAAGAGCTTCCATTTATTAGAAGTGAAGAGGGGATTATTATTAGTAATATAGCAGATATTTATCATGATATGGGAAATCTGAAAAAATCGGAAGAACTTTTTGAAAAATTGAGTTCGGTTTATCAAAAAAAACAAATATTTTTGAAGATAAATTCTTCTGCTAGTGCTATTATTTTGGGACAATATTCACGCTTGTTAGGAGATATAATGAATTACGAAAAGGCACTTTATATTGATAGCGTGAATCTTAAATATGAATTAAATGATTTTAATTTAATTCACATTGAAAATTTGTTATATAACCAAGCGTGGGCTTATTATGAAATTGACAGAGAACAAAATAATCAAAAAATCCAGAGAAAGTTTTGGGCTGCGCAGCGTTTTGCAGAATTTAATAGAAAAGAAGAGCTAATAAATTTACTGAAAATGCGAGAAAATAAATATCTGAAAGACGATTAATGTTTGTTGGGAGCTATATCAGATAATGGCTTCAATGGTACATTTTCATCGGAACCTGATTCAATCTCAGTTTCGGACTCAGTGATTGTTTCTTCGATGGTGTAGTTTTTTTCCTTTGAAGAAGCTGTGTCCGCATAACTAATAGATAAAGTAGTAATTGATGCGGCAGTAAGACAAATTAGTGGGATAAATAATTTTTTTTTCATGGTTAAGTACCTCCTGAAGTTAAATTGTTGTGTGATGAAAGTGATTTTATAATATAAAACAAAAAAAGTAAACAGACAAATCACTTCCAAAAAAAATGGAAGTGATTTGTCTGTTTACGAAAAGGACTTTTGTATGATATAAAAACAGAAAAAAGGAGATAAAGCTATGGAAACAAAGAAAACATTAATAAGCATAATCGTTCCTGTATATAATACTGAAAAACATATTGAACGTTGCTTGGATTCTATTATGAAACAGGACTATCCTAATTTTGAGGTTATATTAGTGAACGATGGATCGACTGATGAATCTGGAATAATTATCCAGAAGTATAAAGAAAAATATAAAAATATTTCTTACATAAAGCAAGAAAACAAAGGTGTAGGAGCTGCAAGAAATGCAGGTATCAAGGTTGCTAAAGGGGATTATATTAGTTTTGTTGATAGTGATGATTTGATTATGGAGGATTATTGTAGTCATTTATTGAGCATAATTGGTGATGCAGATATTGCTGTTGCGGGCAGAGAAAAATATATTGATAATGTTTACGATAAGTCAAAAACACCTTCTCAGGTTATAACTGTAAGTGGAATGGAAGCCTTGAAATTTCAAATGCTTGGAAAGTATAATACAAGACCAGCATGGGGGAAGCTTTATAAAAGAAATATAGTGGAAGATGTTTCTTTTGTAGAAGACTGTATTTTTGAAGAGGTACGGTATTCGGCTGAAACATTTTTGAAGGCAGAAAAAGTTATATTTGCAAATAAAGATTTATATTCATATAGAATAAGGCCCAATTCAATTATGACATCTAATGAGCAAAAAAGAGTAAAAGAATTAGCAATAGCACTCATATATGTATATAAAATTCTGCTTGAAGATGGAAGATATTGTGAATGCAAAAGAGAATTTGAAATGTGGTTAGCTCATACAATTATTCAAAATACTCAGATATATTGTGAACAGGTCGTGGATACTAAAGTTTTTAAGAAGTATGTAGGTGAACTAGTAAAGTTATATTATAAAGGGGGTATTTAATGGAAGGGAAAAATGAGGTAATATGTGAACGAATTAGCGTAATCGTTCCGATATATAATACTGAGAAGTATCTTGCAAGGTGTATTGAAAGTATTTTATGTCAGACCTATACCAATTTGGAGATCATTCTTGTGGATGATGGATCAACTGATAAATCTGGCGATATTTGTGATTTTTACGCTCGAAAAGACAATAGAGTAAAGGTGGTACATAAAGAAAATGGCGGAGCTGCTGCAGCAAGAAATTTTGCTTTAAATATGGTGACAGGACAATATATTGGATTTGTAGATAGTGATGATACAGTAGAAAAGGATTTTTTTGAGTTATTATATGACTTGATATGTCAATATGATGCTGATATATCCATGGTAGCATATAGAGAAATAGAAATGGGTGAAAAAATTGCCAAACTAAAAGATAAATCCTTAATTGTAATGAATCAGAAGCAAGCAGTTAAAGAATTACTGTTTGATAGGAAAATTCAAAACTATGTGTGGAATAAATTATATAAAAGAAAATTATTTCAGGGTGTATATTTTCCAATCGGAGTAATATACGAGGATATTAGTGTAATGTATGATTTGATTAGAAAAATAGAAAAATTAGTGTACTTGCCTGAAAGTAAATATAATTATTATATTCGTAAAGATAGTATTGTTAATACAAATTCTCATCAAAAAAGAGTAGATGAGCTGGATTCAGTAATCAAGCGATATAAAGATGCGAAACGCGATTTTCCAGAGCTAGAACAGGAAAATGCGTATGCACTGGTGATGTGGATGATACGTGTATATAGTTACACAGTGAAGGAAAATGATCCGAATGATACATTTATAAAAGAGCAGTATGAACTTTTTCAGTCAGAGTCGCAGAAGTATCTTTGCTATATCCTCACGAATTTAAAACCATTCAAGCGCATGATTTTACTTGCAATGCTGTGGGACTTAGAAAAGGGAAAGGAAGTCGTAAGGATGGATGGTGAGTTACATGAGTAAAGAGAAAATTGAAATGAAAACGAATGGCACATACACATTCACTTCTAATGCCGCATGGCACTGGAAGGAGCAGTTTAGGCGTGAGCCGCGCATGGTGATCTCGGTGATTGCCCTCTCTATAATTGCCGTGGTGCTTCCACTTTTAAATGCGAGACTTCCCAAACAGGTGCTTTGTGGGTTGGAGGAGCATATTGAATTAAAGCAGCTTGTGCTGCAGGTAGGTATATTGATTCTTATTTTGGCAGCAGGAAACATGATAAAAAGCGCACTCGATGCCTACATAAAACGTATGCAGGGACCATTTGAGGATGACTTTAATCTCCGCATGCTAAAGAAAAGACTGTACGTAGATTATGATGTGTTAGAAAGCAAAAAATTTAATGACGACGCACATGCAGTATTTGACTCGCTGTATCGAAATAATTCCGTCCTGCGTGATGGCTCCATGATCTGGCAGCGTTTTTTGACTGCAGCAGCAGGACTTGTTTTATACAGCGCGATTTTAGTGAGACAAAGCATTGTGGCTGTACTTCTTGTATGGGTACCTGCACTATTGATTTTAGGGTTAAAGGAGCGTGCGGCAGCGTATGACAGACAACTTCGCCCCAAAGCAGATAAGGCAAGCCGAAAGATGAAATATGTGGAGGAATGCGCCTGTGATTTAGCTGGCGGCAAGGACATTCGCATGTATGATCTGGCTGGGTGGCTGACTGCCATTTTTCATAGAGAACAGGCAACAGCTGACGGCTATGTGAAGCATTGGGAGAACGGCTATTTTGCAGTTAATATCTGTGATGCAGTTTTTTGCTTTATACGTGATTTTGGAATTTATCTTTATTTTATTTGGAAAATTATAAACGGCGATATGGCAGTTTCAGATTTTGTCTGGTATACAGCGATTGCAGCAAGCTGTCAAGAGGCATGCAGCGCACTTCTTGACAGCAGAGAAAAACTGGGACGGTTAAGCTTTGACTATTCACGTCTTCGCCAGTTTTTGTGCTCATGGGAAAAATCAGCTTTTCGTGGAACTATTTCTAAAAAAGACAACAGTATCAATGAAAAATTAGAAATAAAAGACAAGGCAGCGCATAAATTAGCAGGCGATGCAGTTGAAATTCGTCTGGAGCATGTAGGCTTCACCTATCCGGGAAGTACAAAACCTACCATAAAGGATATCAATGTCACGTTGCGCCAAGGTGAACGAATCGCACTTGTTGGTCTGAATGGTGCAGGTAAATCAACGCTTGTAAAACTTCTTTGTGGATTGTATCGTCCAACGCAGGGTACGATTTTTATCAATGGAAGACCACAGGAAGAATATAGTAAAGAAGAATATTTTTCATTGCTTGCCGTTGTCTTTCAGGACGTAAAGCTTCTGCCTATGACTATTGCTCAGAATGTGGCATCCGATGTTGGAACAAACATTGACCGTGAGCGGGTGCGCGAATGTTTAAAGCTTTCCGGACTATGGCAAAAAGTTAGCAGCTTACCTAAAAAAGAAGATACACCGCTTGGCGCTAGTATTCTTGATGATGGAATCGCACTTTCCGGAGGAGAAAACCAGAAGCTTTGGATGGCACGTGCGCTCTATAAAAATGCACCGATGCTTCTTTTAGATGAACCGACAGCAGCACTCGACCCATTAGCCGAGCAGCAGATTTATCAGAAATATATGGAGATGGTGGAAGGACGAACATCATTATTTATTTCACATCGACTGGCAAGCACGCGTTTTTGTGACCGTATTTTGCTGTTAGAGGATGGTACGATCATTGAGCAGGGAACACATGATGAGCTGATTCGCTTAAATGGCCGTTATGCGCAGTTGTTTGAGATACAGGGAAAATATTATCGGGTAAACAAAGATGGTGCAGAGGAGGCGTGTGCATGAAGATGAAAAAGTCACAGTTTCGCGAGGATGCGGTAACGTATATTCAAATGATCCACCTTCTAAATGAATACAATCCGGGATGGAAGATCATTCTGATTGGTGTCTTGCTGGAAGGCATTTTCCCATTTATTGCAATTTTTCTCTCATCAATGCTGCTAGATGCACTCTATGCTGGACGTTCCATGCAGGAAATGGCACTGCTTGTTCTTGCAGGAACAGGCGCGAGCTTTGTCACAGCAATTCTTCGTCATCTTGTCACAAAAAAGAAAAATATTATGTGGTGGGGCATGCAGCATCGAATGACAGAACCCATCATGACAAAAACAATGCAGATGGATTATGAGCAGATCGGGGATGAGCGCGTGCGTACTCTTCGGGCACGCCAGGATGAGTACCGAAAGCGTGAGAAGGATGTGTTTGAGCGTTTTTTGACACAGCTTGAAATTCTTTTGACATCGGCAGTTCGTATGGCGGCAGCAATTATTACAATCGGTCCATTTTTTGCAAAACAGTTTTCAAAGACAGCTGGGACACAGGAAACGCTGTTTCGAATCATAGCAATAGCGGCACTGTTTGCTGTGTTGTATCTGAATCGTCGTTCTGTATTAGAGCAAGGCAAACGCCGTTTGGCAATCCACAATGAGCATGAAGATGAGAATCGTTTAAACAGCTATATGATGAATGAAGTTGTATTGTCCCAAAAGGCAGGAAAGGATATTCGAATTTTTCATCAGGAGCCGATGATGGAACATTACGGTGATCAGATGAATGCAAACTGGAGACGCATGACGCTTCAATATGCCAAGAATGATGTGTGTCATTTTGGGTTACAGGGAATGCTTTCCTCGTGTGTAGGCGGAATCATCTATCTGTATGTGGCGTTCTGTGCATACGGTGGGATGATTACAATCGGAAATGTCGTGCGTTATGCAGGTGCTGTGCAGCAGTTCATTCAGGGAATGACTGATTTGTTTGCAGGCTGGAGCAGACTGCATCATGACAGAATGCAGATGGATGAGTATCTTGAGTACATGGGTCTGCAAAATAAGATGAAAAAGGCGTCTCGCCCTGTTAGTTTGACTGATATGGAAAATCCGGAAGTTGAGTTTGTAGATGTATCTTTTCGATATCCAGGGACAGAACAATATGTGCTGCGCGACGTCAATGTAAAGATAAGTGCCAGAGAAAGTACGGCATTTGTAGGGCTGAATGGCTCAGGAAAAACTACATTTATTAAGCTTTTATGCAGGCTTTATGACCCAACTAAAGGACATATTCTCTTAAATGGAGTGGATATCAGGGAGTACGAAGAGGCACAGTATCGCAAGCTGTTTGCAGTTGTCTTTCAGGATTTTAAAATTTTTTCATTCAGATTTGGGGAGAACATTGCGGCAGGAGAAAAGGTAGATGAGGAGCGTGCGATGGATGCCATTCGCCGTGTGGATCTGATGCGCCTATATAATAAGATGCCAGACGGTTTAAATACTATGCTGAATAGAGATTTTTCTGAAACTGGCATGGAAATCTCAGGTGGCGAGGCACAGAAAACAGCGATGGCACGCGCTATTTATAAGGATGCGCCATTTGTTATTCTCGATGAGCCGACAGCGGCACTAGACCCGATTGCCGAGAGCGAGATTTACAGCGATTTTCATCGGATTGTGCAGGATAAAACAGCTCTGTTTATATCGCACCGTTTGTCTGCATGCCGATTCTCAAAGGATATAATTGTATTTTGCGATGGCAGGATTGTGCAGCAGGGAAACCACGAGATGCTGATCGGTAAAGAAGGGCTGTATCGCCAGATGTGGAATGCGCAGGCACAGTACTACGAATAAAAACGACTGAATCAGGTGAAAAACTTTTATTTACGGTGCCTGAATTGACGTAATGTTAATCTCGTGATATACTCCTACCGAAAGTTAGAAAACACTAATTAAAGTTTGACATATGGAGGAAATTATGAGAATCAAAAAAGCACTTTTTCTTGGCACACTTTGTACAGCAGTTTCCGGTATGAGTTTGTTTGCGCAAGCAGGCGTTTCTTACGCAAAGAGCGCAGAGAAAACGACTGAGGCTGCAAGCAGCGAGGAGGCAGAATCCGAGGAGGAGACTAGTGAGGAGGTCACCTACCCAATTACCATTGAGCATGCATTTGGTGAGACTGTAATTGAGAGCAAACCAGAGCGTATTGCAACAATCGGTTGGGAAAATCAGGATACTCCACTTGCACTTGGCGTTGCACCAGTTGGTGTTTCAGCAGCAAACTACGGAATGGTAACAGATAACAATTTGCATCCATGGACAGATGAAGCATTTGCAGATCTTGGCGTAGAAAAGCCAGTTGTTTTTGATGATGTAGACGGACTTGATTTCGAGCAGATCAGCGATTGCAATCCAGATGTCATTTTGGCAGCATATTCTGGTATGACTCAGGAAGACTATGATACCTTAAGCCAGATCGCACCTGTTATTCCATACAAGGAGAAGGCTTGGCAGACAAGCTGGAGAGAGCAGACTATCGAGAATGCCGAGGGTATGGGCATGAAGCCGGAAGGCGAGAAGAAGGTAAAGGAAGTGGAGGATTTAATTGCAGAAAAGCTGGAAGAGTATCCACAGCTTGAAGGAATTCCAACTGCATTTTGTTGGATCAGTGCAGATGATTTCAGCACATTTTATGTATATCTTCCGACCGATCCGAGAGCAGCATATCTGTTAGATCTTGGTCTTACACTTCCAGAGAGTGTACAGAAGCTTGCTGGCGAGACGGATGATTTTAATATCACAGTGAGTCGTGAGAATGCGGATCAGCTTGATGATATTCAGCTTATGGTTGTTTACGGAGATGAGGATCTGTTGAAGTCTTTACAGGAGGATAAGTTAATGAGTCAGATTCCGGCAATCAAAAACGGTGCAGTTGCATTGGTTGACAGTACCTCTGCACTTGCAGGCGCTTCCACTCCGTCCATTCTTTCGATCCCGTATGAGATTGACGAGTATCTTCAGTTACTTTCTGATGTAGCGGAGAATATCAAATGAGAGACAGACGGTTCCTATTAACAGCAGCTGCTTCTATCATGCTTTTGCTGTTTTGTGTACTGGCATCGATAGCCTGCGGATCAAAATCCGTGGGCTTTCCCACTGTTATTCGAAGTCTTTTTCATTTGGGCGAGGAGACATTTGAAAACAATGTTGTGCAGGCGAGAATCCCAAGAACTGTGTTTGGCATTTTAGCAGGAGCATCGCTTAGCGTATCAGGCGCACTGATGCAGGCAGTGACAAGAAATCCGATTGCGGATCCAAGTATTTTAGGAGTCAATACGGGGGCTTCCCTTTTTGTTGTATGCGGAATCGCTTTTTTTCATATTAGTAAGGGCAGTCAGTATATTTGGCTGGCTTTTGCCGGCGCAGCTTTAACGGCAGTTTTAGTTTATGGATTGGCGTCCATCGGCGGAAATGGCGCTACACCGATTAAGCTGGCACTTGCAGGAGCGGCAGCAGGAACGGCGCTGCAGTCGCTTGTAAATACTGTTATGCTGCCTAGTACGCAGGTAATGGATCAATTTCGTTTTTGGCAGACAGGAAGCGTAGGTGGTGCAAACTGGGCAGATATTCGTCTTCTTTGCCCATATTTTATTGTAGGCTTTGTGGTTAGTATCTGCATGGCAGCACCTTTAAATACGTTAGCGCTTGGTGATGAAGCAGCGACAGGTCTTGGACTTAATGTGCCGCTTACAAGGGCACTTGCATCACTTGCAGGCGTGCTTCTTTGTGCATCGACAACGGCACTGGCTGGGCCAATCAGCTTTGTCGGTCTGATGGTGCCGCATTTGTTTCGCATGGTGCTTGGACCCGATATGAAAAAGATTCTTCCAATGTCAGCGATTGGCGGTGCAATACTTCTTTTGTTTGCTGACACGATGGGACGAATTTTAGGAAGACCAGGCGAGCTTGAGTCTGGAATAGTCACGGCACTTATTGGAGCACCTGTATTTATCATTATTATAAGAAAGGCAAAGGTAAAGTCACTGTGAAAAAGAATCTTGATTTCTCTTCAATGTCGGCTGTGGAGGCAGGATATCGCAGACGTCAGAGAAAAAGCACAGTGATTACACTTGTGCTTGCTGTACTTGTACTTATGCTTGCTGCATTTATGATGCTTTACGGAAATACCATATATACTCCAAGACAAGTGTGGGATGCGCTAAATGAAGTAGAAGGCAGTGCTGTCTTTACGGTAAAGACGCTTCGTCTTCCGAGAATGTTGACAGCAATTTTGGCAGGCTTTGCGTTTGGTATGGCAGGAAATACATTCCAGCAGCTGCTTGGCAATCCGCTTGCCAGTCCGGATATCATAGGAGTTACATCTGGTGCGAGTGTTGCAGCCGTGTTTGGCATTCTTGTTTTAAAGCTTCCTGGCAGTGTTGTTTCACTGCTTGCAGTAGCATCTGGTCTTCTTGTTTCCTGTTTGATTTATCTTTTGGCACAAGGCGGCGGTTTTTCAAATGCACGTTTGATTTTGACAGGAATTGGTATGCAGGCATTTTTGAATGCAATTGTTTCATGGCTGCTTCTTAAGGCATCTGAGTATGATGTGGCAAGTGCGCTTCGCTGGCTGTCTGGCAGCTTAAATGGTGTTAAGCTGGAAAATGTACCTTTACTTGCTGTTGTTGTGATCGCTGCATCATGTATGATCGTTTTGTTAGATAAGCAGTTAGCAATGCTTCAAATGGGCGAAAGTCATGCAGTTACACTTGGCGTTAAGTCAAAAATGGTTCGTTTGGCACTCATTTTGCTTTCTCTTCTTCTTGTTGCATTTGCCACATCTGTTACTGGTCCGATTGCATCAGTAGCATTTCTGGCAGGACCGATTGCGGCACGTCTTTGCGGAGGCGGACGTACTAATATGCTTGCATCTGCACTTGTTGGAAGTGTTCTCGTGCTTGCATCTGATTTGATTGGTCAGTTTGCACTGCCATCGCGCTATCCGGTTGGTGTTGTTACAGGTATTCTTGGCGCACCATATCTGATTTTTTTGCTGCTTCGCATGAACAAAAAGAGTGAGACTGTGTGAGGGGACACTTCGTAAGGCAGTCAGCTTGAAAACAAAAAGAGGTAAAGGATTATGAAAAATATAGAACTTGCAGCAGATGCTCTCTTTGCAGGCTATGATGGAAAAACAATAGTTTCTGATGTTAGCATAACAATTCCGCAAAATAAGATCAGTGTCATTCTGGGAGCAAACGGATGTGGAAAATCTACTTTATTAAAGACATTTGCGAAACTTTTAAAGCCAGAGCAGGGAAGCATTCTCTTAGACGGAAAAAGCATTTTTTCCATTCCATCAAAGCAGATGGCACAGATGCTTGGTCTTTTGCCGCAGTCACCTGTTGTGCCAGAAGGCATTAAGGTGACTGATCTTGTCGCAAGAGGACGCTTTCCATATCGAAAGCTTTTGGGCGGTCTTCAAAAAGAAGATTTTGCAGCTGTAGAAGAGGCACTTGAGATGATGGGGATAACTGAACTTGCAGATGCTTGTGTGGATGAACTTTCCGGCGGACAGCGTCAGCGTGTGTGGATTGCACTTGCGCTTGCACAGCAGACTGATATTCTGCTGCTTGATGAACCAACCACATATCTTGATATTGCTTATCAGGTTGAAATATTAGATCTTTTAATGGAATTGAATAAGAAACGAGGCACGACAATTTTGATGGTTCTTCATGACATTAATTTGTCTGCACGTTATGCTGATCATATTTTTGCTATGAGCAAAGGAAAACTTATCGCACAGGGGGAACCATCAAAGGTTATTTCAAGAGAGCTGATGAAAGAAATTTATGGTTTGGATTGTCAAATCATAGAGGATCCTGTATCAGGTACACCATTGATCGTGCCTGAGGGACGCCATCATAAAGAGGCACAAAACGAAAAATCATTCTGTGCCTGAGAAATAGGAGCGAAACTTCCTTGGGGTGGTTTGGCTCCATTTTTTAAACATTGTTCTGAAAGCGGCAGGACTCTGGTAGCCTGTCAGCCTTGCGATTTCATCAACAGTTTTGTCGGTGTTTTTTAATAAAGAAGCTGCTTTTGTCATGCGAATCTGATTGGCGTAATCCCAGATCGTCTGCTGGTAAAGCTGCTGGAAGCCAGCTTTTAATTTTTGTTCTCCTATACCAAGTGTCTGGCTGAGTGCATAGATAGTAACAAAAGAATCGGCCTTTTCGCGCATAAGATCATGCGCTGCAACTATTTTTTTATAATCATCAGGCCGAATGAGGATTTGACGTTTTCCAACGAAGATACGTTCCGACATTACATCAGTGCCAGTGAAGAAAAATTGTTTGAAGTCTGGGCGTATTAAAAGGGCGGTAAATGTGGTGCCTAGTGCAAGCAAAAGCTCTGGAGTCATCGAACGCGCCTCTAAAAGCCGCTGAATCTGTAAAATCAGATCAGTCAGCTCTTTGGGAAGATGGACATGGCGAACATTTTTTACAAGAAAATCTAGTGAATCATCTGAAACACCAAGATAAGGAAGAATTTTATTCTTTAAATACTCCATTTCAATTGATATTTCAACACCCTTAAAGTGCTGTCCGCGTCTCCAGCAATTTATGCCACCGCATGCGTGTTCAATGGCAAGAAAAGGCGATGGCGTTGCTGACTGCTGCATTTGATTTTCAACGAGAGAGTAGGTAATTCCTTCGTAGATGATGCCGGCATGCAGATATTCAGTGTCATATTGAAATTCAGCAAGAAAATCTTGCGAAATTGTATAGTCGCCAATGCCAAACTGAATCGTATCCATGGTTCCATACGTATAAATAGAGCCAATTTCATCGTCAGACCAGTCATTTTGCGGTGCTTTGGCATCACGATGCTTTAGACCAATTTGCTGATAAAAGAGTCGTTGATACGAATCAGGATCTTTAGCCAGATGATAAATCATTTTCCCAGATTTCCTTCCTTAAAGTGCTTTCTGCACAGAGCAATATACTTATCATTGGCGCCTAGTACCACCTGGGCGCCTTCTTTTATAATACCGTGATCATCGTAGCGGGCATTGCAGGTTGCTTTTTTGCCGCACCAGCAGATCGTTTTGATTTCCTTGATTTCATCAGCAATTTCCATCAAGCGGCGGCTGCCGGGGAAAAATTTATTCTGAAAATCAGCTCTTAGTCCGTAGCATAAGACAGGAATCTGCCAAGTATCTACGATATCAGAAAATAAATCAATTTGCTCAGGAGAAGCAAACTGTGCTTCATCAACGATAATCGCATTGTAATTTAATACACAGTCTGGATTTTTCGTAAACTCATCCAGAAATTCGTCAATCAGGCGGCATGTGTTTGAAAGACCAATTCTTGAAGAAACGGTGTGAATGCCATCTCTAGTGTCAGTAGCCGGTTTTAAAATCAGAGCGTGCTGACCTCGTTCTTCGTAATTATATGCAACCATAAGTGCATTAGCGGTTTTAGAGGAGCCCATTGCTCCATAGTTAAATACAAGCTTAGCCATGTCTTTAATTCCCTTCATAATATGCTGCTCCTAACTATACTCTGTTTTGCACGTGTGGTCAAGGGGAGAAGGACTTTTCCCAAACCTACCGAAAATATCACTTGTAACTTCTGCCACAATTCGATATACTTTACACAGAAGAAACAGCATCTGCAAGTGCTGTTTGTATCGCATCATAAGGAGGAAGTATTATGGAACTTTTATTACTTGAGCCGGTGTTTAAGCAGATGATTTGGGGCGGAAGCCGTTTAAGAGATGATTTTGGTTATGACATTCCGGGAGATAATACAGGAGAGTGCTGGGCAATCAGTGCTCATCCGCACGGAGACTGTACACTTAAGAATACCGAGTATAAGGGAAAGACATTAAGCTGGCTGTGGGAAAATCACAGAGAATTATTTGGCAATGTACAGGGAGACCGCTTTCCGCTTTTGATTAAGATTATTGATGCAAAGGCAGATCTTAGCATTCAGGTTCATCCAGATGATGCATACGCAGCAGAGCACGAGAATGGCTCTCTTGGCAAGATGGAGTGCTGGTACATTCTTGATGCAAAGGAAGGCGGCACTATCGTGATCGGTCACAATGCAAAGAATCACGAGGAAGTAGAAGAGATGATCCGCGGCAAGCGCTGGAAAGAATTTATCCGCGAGATTCCTGTAAAGAAGGGTGATTTCTTCCAGATCAATCCAGGCTGTGTTCATGCAATTAAGGGTGGAACTTTGATTCTTGAGACTCAGCAAAACAGTGATATTACATATCGTGTATATGACTATGATCGTCTGCAGGATGGAAAGCCGAGAGCACTTCATGTACAGCAGAGTATTGACGTTATTAAGGCACCATTTGAACCGGCAGTGGCAGAGCATGAAAAGCTTGACGTTGAAGGTGCAGAGGCCGAGAAGCTTGTAAGCTGCCCGTGCTATACTGTATGCAAGGCAACTGTAAATGGAACAGCAGAGTTTGATTGGAATCAGCCATTTGTAGATATCAGTGTTCTGGATGGAGAGGGAAGTTTTGACGGCACTCCAGTAAAGAAGGGCACTCACCTTATCGTTCCGGCATGTTATGGAAAGATGAAGGCAGAAGGCAAAAATTTGATGATGATTTATTCTTACATCACCCAAAAATAAAATAGAAGACAGGGGAAATAGAGGAGAATAGAAATGAGAATTGGCGCATTAGAGGGCGGCGGCACAAAGATGGTTCTTGCTGTCTGCAATGAAAATGGAGAAGTTTTGGATCGTGTATCCATTCCAACAGAGACACCAGAAATTACAATGCCGAAGATGATTGCATATTTCAAGGAGCAGCAAGTTGAAGCACTTGGAATCGGATTCTTTGGTCCGGTTATCTTAAACGAGCAGTCTCCAAAGTATGGCTGTGTCGGCAATACACCAAAGCTTGCATGGAAGTGGTATCCGGTACTTGATGAGTTTAAGAAGGCACTGCAGATTCCTGTTGGATTTGATACAGATGTAAATGCAGCAGCGCTTGGTGAGGCAACATGGGGCATCACAAAGGGCTTAAAGAACAGCATCTATATCACAGTTGGAACAGGAATTGGAGCAGGAGTTATTGTAGATGGAAAGATGCTTCACGGTATGCAGCATCCAGAAGGCGGCCATATTTTAGTAGCACCTCATCCAAATGATACATATAAGGGCAAATGCCCATATCATGGAAGATGCTTAGAGGGTATGGCGAGCGGTCCGGCAATCGAAGAGCGCTGGGGCAAGAAGGCATATGAGCTGTCTGACAAGAAGGAAGTTTGGGAGTTAGAGGCTTACTATGTGGCACAGGGTCTTGTAGACATGATCATGCTTCTCTCACCAGAGCGTATTGTACTCGGCGGCGGTGTTATGCATCAGACTCATGTGATGGATCTGATTCGTAAGGAAACGCTTCGTATGGTCAACAAGTACATTGACACAGAGGAGCTTTCCGATATCGAAAACTACATTGTGCTTCCAAGCCTGAATGACAATCAGGGAATCCTTGGCTGTGCAAAGCTTGGAATGGATGCACTTACAGCAGCAAAATAAATCTGATTAATACAGATAAAATGAAAGGCTCAGCACCGCGTTTAGCGGTGGCTGAGCCATTTGTATATGGAAAAAAGAATCGCACTTACAATGATAATAAGTGAAAGCAGACAAAGATAATAGACAGCATTTGGCTGAGACAGCGTCATGGTAAGTGACAGAACACTATCTGTTGTCTTGGCAGAGTAAACATTATCTAAGATATTGTTTTCAGTTGTAAGACTGCTTTCAAGAGAATCAGATATTATGGAAGTACCGTTTGGAAGCTGCACCATCACAGTAATTAATGTTGCATCTGGCTGTACAAGAAAATTGGAAAAGTCCATGTTTTCTGTGAAGCGATATGTATGCTTTGGCTGAAACAGCGCCATAGTCTGAGAGCAGTAGTCAATTGTTTCCTTTCCGTCAAAGAAAGCTTCAAATCCCTTTGCGAGATAGGATGGTGTACCAGTCTGTGTAAAAAATAAAGTCAGGTGATTTTCATCATCAGTTTTGGCAGTTATAGTTCCGAAAGTGTTAGTATCGCGCTCGGCAGTATCTATGATAAGCTTTTGATGAAGCTTAGGTACCTCGCCGAGTGACAGAGTAATTGTGCGCGTCAGAAGCTGGATAGATTTTATCTGCGTGGAAACTGTGATTTGCTGCGGCTGATATTGGAAGATGGCATCATAGTTGTAGGTGCATCCACCTTCCACAAGATCATCAAACAGACAGACATAGCCATCATAACCATCGCGTGCAAGCGGAAGCTTTTGAAGCGTATGATCATTGTCGTATACAGCAAGCGTTGCATTTGTGTCTGTGCTGTAGAAATAGCGTGCCCTTGCTGTTCCTGAATCGGGAACAAAGAAGGAAAACTGAAAAGGCTCTTCATAAGAGTGCACGATTTTCATAGAATTTTCAGCAATGATCGATTCAGACGCAAGTGATTTGCTTGATGACTGAAATAGTTGGCTTGTCTTTACACACAATTCTTTAAAGCTTTCAGCGCTGAAGGTCAGTTGCCATGTGGTATCATTATTCCAGACAGCTTCAATTCCATCTGGGACAATAGCGTCCAGATAGCTTTTTACATTAGAAGCATTGTCGCGCAGTTCATCAGGAAAGATGATATAAATAGTACGGTTCCATTTGTCAAGAGAAAGTGATGTTAAAATATCAATTCGCTTGGCATCAAGAATTGTTTCTGCGTTGCAGACTAGTGCATTATTCTGACTTTTATAGCTTCGGCCGTTATAGATAAGTTCATTTTCTTGCTGAGACAAGTAGGCTAAAAGCTTCGAGTCACTAAGTCCTGTGCGCTCCTTAAGAGCATCAGTAAACCAGGTAAAAACAGCCATCACATCATCTGGCTCAGATAAGGTAAAGCCAGTTTTCACACCGACTTGCGGTCGTGAAATAGAAGAAAATTGTTCAATGCCTGTAAGTGCATCAATTTTTTCCTGATATTCATCTAGCGAATCAAACGAAAGAACAAAAGTCAGCTCATAGGCAGAAGCAGTGTCCACATAATTCCATTCAAGTCCCTTAGGGCAGTTAGCCGTGATAAAGCTTTGAAAAGAAAAATTGCTGTTGTGGAAAAGCTTCTGCAGTGTCCTTTTATTGGCTGTAACAGACATCGTGCGTGTACCTGATTCGTCAGCCTGAATATCTAATATAGAAGAGAATGTGATTGGCGGGCACTTTGCGCAGCCGCTCGTCATACAAGCAGTGATGAAAATAAAAAAGCAAAATAGAAAAGCGTGAAGAAATTGTTTTATCCTGTCAGTATAAATTATTCGTGTTTTCATAATCAAAACTGACCAAAATGGTTCTTCAGTGCTTCAAAACTCTCCTTACTGATTACATGCTCCATTTTGCATGCATCTTCAGCAGCAATGTTGCTGTCAACGCCAAGGCTAATAAGCCAATTTCTCAGCCACTCATGTCGCTCATAAATCATTTCAGCGATCTCGCGGCCACTGTCAGTAAGATAAATATAACCAGCCTGAGTTACGGTAATTTTTCCGCCTTCGCGTAAATTTTTCATTGCGATGCTGACACTTGATTTTTTAAAATCCAATTCATTTGCGATATCGACAGAGCGCACAACTGGCAGCTTTTTGCTGAGCATCAGTATTGTTTCGAGATAGTTTTCGGCAGATTCATGTATTTGCATAAGCAAACCTCCTGTGTAAAATATATCTAAGTCAATTACCTATAAGAATACCATATCTGCGAAAAAAGTTCAACATAACTTCAACGATTCATTTTGCAAAAAAAGTCATTGACAAAATAAAATCAGGTATTATAATAATTCTGTATCGAACAATTCGAAAACGAACTATTTTTGATTTTGGTGAAAGGAAAGGCTGTATGGAAAAAGAAAAATCAATATGCTTTAGCCTAAAGAGGGTTAATCATATCGTAGAAAGAGGCATTCACACAAGCCTCGCGGCAGCAGGTTTTGATGAAATTACCAACATGCATGGGTGGATTCTGGGTTTCTTGTATCACGCACAGCGTCCAGTCTACCAAAAGGATATTGAATCAAATTTTGGAATTGCTCGTTCAACGGTGACAAACATCCTACAGCTCATGGAGAAAAAGGGGTATCTGACAAGAACTACCGATGAGCACGATGCAAGGCTTAAACGGTTAGAGCTGACAGAGTTAGGGAAAAAGGTTCATCTTGATACGATTGCAGTAATCGATTCGGCACATGATACGATGGAGGCTGGTATTACAGATGAAGAGAGAAGAATCTGCTTTGAGGTATTGGAAAAGATCTGCAAAAATGTAGAGAAAATAACAGGAGGAGAGTAGCCATGATAAAAACACTAGGCGCATATGTAAAAGAGTTTAAGCGTGCATCAATTGCGACACCGTGCTACATGATTCTGGAAGTTTTGATGGAGATGATGATTCCCTATCTGATGGCTTCGATCATTGATGATGGTGTCAATAAGGGCGATATGAAGCATATTTATGTTGTCGGTGCAGGCATGCTTGTGATTGCAGCAATCGGATTGTTTGCTGGAATCATGGGCGGTGTGTATGGTGCAAAAGCATCAGCAGGATTCGCTAAAAATATTAGAAAAGGAATGTATGATAACATTCAGACCTTTTCATTTTCTAACATTGATAAATTTTCAACAGCAAGTCTTGTAACAAGACTGACCACCGATGTAACTAATATTCAGAATGCATATCAGATGGTGCTTCGTATGTGTATGAGAGCACCAGCTAGTCTGATTTGTGCACTGGCAATGGCATTTATTACAAATGCAAGAATTTCTACAATTTTCTTAGGCGTTATCGTTGTTCTTGGTGTTGCTTTGTTTTTTATTGTCAACAGAGCAAGAAAATATTTTACCGCGGCATTTCCAAAGTACGATGAGTTAAATGCGAGTGTTCAGGAGAATGTTTCTGCTATTCGTGTTGTAAAGGCTTACGTGCGTGAAGATTATGAAAAGAACAAGTTTGTAAAGGCAAGCGAAAACATTTATAAGATCTTTGTAAAGGCAGAGGGTGTTGTTGCATTGAACTCTCCAGTCATGATGTTTGCTGTATATGGCTGTATCCTTGCAATCAGCTGGATTGGTGCGAAGATGATTATCGGAACAGGAAGTGTTGCATTGACAACTGGAAAGCTGATGAGCTTATTAAATTATTGCATGAGTATTTTGATGAGCTTGATGATGCTATCTATGGTTTTCGTTATGCTTACAATGAGTATTGCAAGTGCAGAGCGTATCTGTGAAGTATTAAATGAGAAACCAGATTTAAAGAACCCAGATCAGCCAGTTACAGATGTAAAGGATGGCAGCATTGAGTTTGATCATGTTACATTCCGATATAATGCAGGAAGCGAAAAGCCGATTTTGTCTGATATAAATTTATCTATTCGTTCAGGTGAGACAATTGGTCTGATCGGCGGAACAGGAAGTGCAAAGTCAAGTCTTGTTAATTTGATTAGCCGTCTGTATGATGTTCAGGAGGGTGCTGTAAAGGTTGGCGGATTAGATGTGCGAAAATATGATATGGAAGCACTTCGTAATCAGGTCAGTGTTGTTCTTCAGAAAAATGTTCTGTTTTCTGGAACCATTTTTGAAAATCTTCGCTGGGGTGATAAGACAGCTTCTGATGAGGAGTGTATCCGTGCCTGTAAGCTTGCCTGTGCAGATGAATTTATTGAGCGTTTCCCAGAGCGCTACAATACTTACATTGAGCAGGGTGGAAATAACGTATCAGGTGGACAAAAGCAGCGTCTTTGTATTGCAAGAGCACTTCTTAAAAAGCCAAAGATTTTAATTCTTGATGACTCTACAAGTGCAGTTGATACAGCAACTGATGCAAAGATACGTCAGGCATTTGCAACGGAAATTCCAGATACAACAAAGATCATCATCGCACAGCGTATCTCAAGTGTGCAGAATGCAGATCGTATCATCGTGATGGATGATGGTAAGATTAATGGAATTGGAACACATGAAGAGCTTCTTGCCCAAAATGAGATTTACCGCGAGGTATATGAATCTCAGACAGGCGGAAGCGGTGATTTTGATGAGAAAGGCGGTGATCAGTAATGCCAGGACCAAGACGTGATTTCGGACCAAAGCAGAAGGTCGAAAATCCAGTAAAGGTATTTAAACGCATCATGTCCTATGTGCTGAAGCGTTATCCAGTTCATTGTCTGTTTGTACTTATCTGTATTGTTGTAAGTGTATATGCAAATGTACAGGGAACTATGTTTATGAAGACTTTGATTGACGGTTATATTACACCTCTTTTAGGTCAGGCTAACCCAGACTATTCAGAGCTTCTGCAGGCAATTATCAAGATGGGAATTTTGTATGTAATTGGTATTGCTGCTACTTTTGGCAATACTAAGATCATGGTGTATGTTACTCAGGGAACGATGAGAAATATCCGTAACGACATGTTTAAACATATGGAATCCCTTCCAATTAAATATTTTGATACACATAAGCATGGCGATATCATGTCAATGTATACAAACGATGTTGATACGCTTCGCCAGATGGTCAGCCAGAGTATTCCGCAGTTCATCAACAGCTTAATTAGTATTGTAAATGTGCTGATCTACATGATCATCTTAAGTGTGCCGCTTACACTTGTTTCAATTGTTATGGTTATGCTTGTTATATGGGCAAGTAAAACAGCTGCTTCTAGGAGCGGAAAGTTTTTCGTATTACAGCAAAAAAATATCGGTGCATTAAACGGCTTTATCGAGGAGATGATGGATGGTCAGAAGGTTGTCAAGGTATTCTGTCACGAAGAGGAGAGTATTGAGCGCTTTGACCAGTTAAATAATGATCTGTTTGGAAGTGCATATAATGCAAACCGTTATGCTAATATCTTAGGACCAATCAATGCACAGCTTGGAAATTTAAGCTACGTTGTTGTTGCAATTGTCGGTGGTCTTGTTGCAATCAATGGAATTGGCGGCTTTACATTGGGAAGTTTGGCAAGCTTTTTAACTTTAAATAAGAGCTTCCAGCAGCCAATTAACCAGATCAGTAACCAGTTAAATAGTATCGTTATGGCACTTGCCGGCGGTGATCGAATTTTCCGTCTGCTTGATGAAAGGCCAGAGGTGGATGATGGCTATGTTACTCTTACAGATGCTGTTGTAAATGCAGATGGCACAATAACTGAATCAAATAAGAGAACAGGAACATGGGCTTGGAAGCATTATCACAAGGCAGAAGGTACGACAGATTATAGACAGCTTAAAGGCGATGTTGTATTTGAGCATGTGGATTTTGGTTACAACGATGATAAGATGGTACTTCATGATGTAAGCTTATATGCGCAGCCGGGACAAAAGATTGCATTTGTAGGTTCAACAGGTGCAGGAAAGACAACAATCACCAATTTGATCAATCGTTTCTATGACATTCAAAGCGGAAAGATCCGCTATGACGGTATAAATATCGGAAAGATCAAAAAGGATGATCTTCGTCATTCACTCGGAATTGTTCTTCAGGATACACATTTGTTTACTGGAACTGTTATGGAAAATATTCGTTACGGAAAACTTGATGCGACAGAAGAAGAGGTACATGCAGCAGCCAAGCTTGCTAATGCAGATGGCTTTATCCGCAGACTGCCGCAGGGCTACGACACAATGCTTACAGGAGATGGTGCTAACTTAAGTCAGGGTGAAAGACAGCTTCTTGCCATTGCCCGTGCAGCTGTTGCCGATCCGCCTGTACTAATTCTTGACGAGGCAACAAGCTCCATTGATACAAGAACTGAGAAAATTGTTCAGGATGGTATGGACAAGCTGATGCACGGAAGAACAACATTTGTTATCGCGCACCGTCTGTCTACCGTTAAGAACAGCGACTGTATCATGGTCTTAGAGCAGGGACGTATCATTGAGCGTGGAACTCATGATGATCTTATTGCACAAAAGGGCAAATATTATCAGTTATACACCGGAAATAAGATTAGCGAGTGAGTGCATAGTTTTAAACACAAAGAGCAAAAATGCAAAAATAAATAAAAGATAAAACGAATAAATCGTTATGTTTCATCAGACCCTCGGCGGTATTCGCTGGGGGTCTTTTTGTATCGTTTTTTAAATGAACGGTTAAAATAAGAAAGATTCTCATAGCCGCAGGAGAGGGCAATATCTAAAATAGAGTCATTTGTCAGCAAGAGAAGACGCGCTGCCATTGAAAGACGGTACGAGGAAAGATATGAAGTAAAAGAGGTACCCATTGCAGATTTAAAAAACGCATAAAATGAGAAGCAGAAAAACCAGAAACAGCGGAAATTTCATCAATTGAGATTGAACTCATGTAGTGTGTTTCGATATATTTTAGGACACTTTTGAGTCGTTCAATGTGAGGGTCATTTTTGGGAGCAGGAATATCGGTGGAATTTGTGAATATGGTGTAGAAGAAGGTAAAAAGAGCACCCTTAATTGCAAGGCGGTAGCCTTTTGGAAAACTGCTGCTGATACTGTCAATGTGGTTTAGGCATGAAGAGAGAGCAGGGTAATGTTCATCATCACAGCAGACAAGATGCTCAAAGCCAATGGTACCAGCCAAAAAAGGCTCAAAAAATTCACTGCTTAGAGCATCCATGCTTCCAGTACAAAGAAGATCAAGTGAAAAAATAATATTTTCATATTCCATAGAATATTCAGCTGGGCCGATTGCATGAAGCTGACCTGGACTGACAATAATAATATCACCTGCCTCTACATAAAGAGAGGTAAAATCTAATGTGACGCGCCCACGCCCCTTTTTAATATAGATGATTTCCACCTCATCGTGCCAGTGAAGAGGCACCTTCTCAAAATCAAGTGGAATAGAACAAATATACGCATTGTAAGGAAAATCAGGTGTGCTGTGTGATTTTGTCTCATGATAATTTTCGTATTCAGGTATCTGCATCGTGGCTCTCTCCTTATGTTTTTGCGGATCCCAAGCTCAACCCCCTCATCGTGCAAGCACGATCGGTGGTTGGAGCTTTTGACCCTGGTATCATCATGATAGGATAGTACCATAAAAAGGCGGCATAATGCAAGAAAAATGACAAAAAAAGCAGTAAACTGCATACATCAACTCATGAAAGGAGTTTTAATAATGATGGTAAATGAAATTTGTGAAAAGAAATATAATAAGCCGTTATCTGGCTGCACCAATAAGGAGATTTATTACGCACTGCTTGATATGACAAAGGATCTGGCAGCAAAGAAGGAAAGCGAAGCTGGAAAGAAGAAGGTATATTACATTTCCGCAGAGTTTTTGATTGGAAAGCTGTTATCAAACAACCTTATCAATCTTGGTCTTTACAAGATTGTAAAGGAAGAACTTGAAGCAGCAGGAAAGGATATTGGTGAGATCGAAGAGATCGAGCCAGAACCATCTCTTGGAAACGGTGGACTTGGCCGTCTGGCAGCATGCTTTTTGGATTCCATGGCAACATTAAATCTGCACGGTGATGGTGTAGGCTTGAATTATCATATGGGTCTGTTTAAGCAGGTGTTTGATCACAATTTCCAGAAGGAAACACCAAATCCATGGATTGAAAAAGACAGCTGGCTGATCAAAACTAATGTAAGCTATCCAGTTTCATTTGGTGATCTGACAGTGACCTCACGCATGTATGACATTGAGGTGACAGGCTATGAGGGACGCACGAATAAGCTTCATCTGTTTGATGTTGATACTTTAGATGAGAGTCTTATTAAGGACGGTACCATAAGCTTTGACAAGACAGATATCGCAAAGAATCTGACACTGTTCTTATATCCAGATGACAGTGATGAGGCAGGAAACTTACTTCGTATCTACCAGCAGTATTTTATGGTAAGCAATGCAGCACACTTGATTTTAGATGAGTGTACGGCACGCGGCTGTAAGCTGACCGATTTAGATGAGTATGCTGCTATTCAGATCAATGATACTCATCCGTCAATGGTTATTCCTGAGCTGATCCGTCTGCTTCTTGAGCGCGGCATCACTATGGATGAGGCAGTTGAACTTGTCACAAAGGTATGCGCATATACAAACCACACAATTCTGTCAGAGGCACTTGAGAAGTGGCCGCTTGCATATTTAGAGAAGGTTGTTCCACAGTTAGTATTGATCATCAAGGAGCTTGATAAGCGTGTAAAGGCAAAATATTCAGATCCGAAGGTAGCGATTATTGATGAGAATGACAGAGTTCACATGGCACATATGGATATCCACTATGGTCACAGTGTAAACGGTGTTGCTTACCTGCATACTGAAATTTTGAAAAATTCAGAGCTTAATGCTTTTTACAAAATTTATCCGGAGAAATTCAACAACAAGACAAACGGAATCACCTTCCGCCGCTGGCTGCTTTCATGTAATGAGGAGCTTTCAGAGGAAATTGAAAATAAGATTGGAAGTGGTTTTAAAAAGGATGCCTGTGAGCTTGAAAAGCTGCTTTCATTCGAAAATGATGACAGCGTATTAGACAGCATTCTTGCGATCAAGAAGGAGAAAAAGCGCCAGCTTGCTGACTATTTAAAGCATACACAGGGTGTTGTTATTGATGAAAATTCTATTTTTGATATTCAGGTAAAGCGTCTTCACGAGTATAAACGCCAGCAGATGAATTTACTCTGGGCAATTCATAAATATCTTGAAATCAAGAATGGAAAGCTTCCTAAGACACCAGTAACGCTGATCTTTGGCGCAAAAGCAGCGCCAGCCTATACAATCGCAAAGGATATCATTCATGCAATTCTTTGCTTACAGCAGATCACAGAGCAGGATCCAGAAGTCAGCCCATATCTGCGCGTAGTTATGGTAGAAAACTACAACGTAACAAAGGCATCAAAAATTATACCGGCATGTGATATCTCCGAGCAGATCTCCTTAGCATCAAAGGAGGCATCAGGAACAGGAAACATGAAGTTTATGTTAAATGGTGCAGTAACATTAGGAACAAGAGATGGCGCAAACGTAGAGATTGGAGAGCTTGTCGGAGAAGATAATATTTACTTCTTCGGAGAGAGCAGCGAGCAGGTAATTGAACATTATAAAAATGCAGATTATTGTGCAAAAGATTACTACACAAAAGACGAAGACATACACACAGCAGTCGATTTCCTTATCAGTGAGCAAATGCTTGAAGCAGGAGACGAAGAAACCTTAACACAGCTTCATAAAGAACTGATAAATAAAGACTGGTTTATGACCCTCCTTGACTTAAAAGAGTATATAGCACGCAAAGAGCAGGTGCTTAATGACTACGCAGATAGAAAGAAATGGGCAAAGAAAATGCTCATCAACATCGCAAAGGCAGGATTTTTCTCATCCGACCGTACTATAGCACAATATAACGAAGAAATCTGGAAGTTATAATAAATATTAAAAAAGGTGGCAGCATAAACACGCTGCCACCTTTTTTTCGTTGATTTTCATCGTTTATTAGGGTAAAATGGAATACAGATAATTTGCGTACAGAAAGGATAGGGGGATATGTATCAGATATTGGTGGTAGACGATGAGCGAATTGAACGAAATGGCATTAAAATGCTGCTGCGCCACATGCAGCTGCCATGTGAGATTGCTGAGGCTGCAAATGGAAGAGATGCGCTTGAGTATTTAAAGGAGCATACGGCAGATATTTTGCTTACAGATGTAAAGATGCCATTTATGGACGGCATTCAGCTGATAGAGGAATGTAAAAAAGACGACAGAAACGAGGATATGAAATGCGTAATCTTTTCGGGCTGCAGTGAGTTTGACTATGCCAGAAAAGCAGTGCGTCTAGGTGTTTCTGATTACATTTTAAAGCCAGTTGATCCGAGTGAGTTTAAAGAGACTATTACACGGGTCATTCAGGAACTTGAAGCAGAACGTGCCGAGAAAAATATGAAAAAAAAGAGTATGCAGCAAATGCGTGAGCATGCACTATATCAGATTGTAAATGGAGTAAATGTAGCAGAAGTGCTTGAGAAAAGCGGCGGTGTTTTGACAAAATCAGACGTTGATTGTTTTTGCCGTATTCTAATGCTTGAGACAGATGATGATTTTTTCGGAAAAAATGGTGTTGATTTGCAGGAGCGCATTCTGGCAAAAAAAATAAAAGAAGTTTGCGCTAGCGAAGCCTTTCTTTATTTAAATCTGACTCCGCAGCAGTCTATCATCTTATTAAAAGATAGATCTATTGATCCTATTGAGTTTGCAAATAAGCTGCTAGATCAGATTAAAGAGGAATATGAAAATAGTTGTACAGCATCCATTTCTTCAGAAATTTCATGTGCAGAGCAGATTATTTGCGCAATGGATGAGCTTGAGGAGCTTATGGAAAATAAATTTTATCATCCGAATGTCAGACTGTTTTACAGTGGAATGAAGAGCAGTGATTGTGAGATCATTAAAATAGATGATGATACATTAATTAAGCAGATGAAGCAGGATATTCGAATGAAGGATGTTCAGAGCCTGCGTGATCATTTTGAGCGTTTCAGCCAGAGATACAGAAGTCAGACTGCATTTTCCCAGATGTATATCAAATTTTTATTTGCCAACTTACTAAAGGATATTTATGATGCAGTACCAGGAGAGGGAGAGAAGCAGTTAAATACGAAGATTGATCAGCTTTATCGTTCATTTGACTTTGTTCAGGTTACAGATATTGTAAGCGATTCCATAAATCTATTGGAAAAGACATTTTCAGGAAGAGTACAGACAGGCCATCGTGAGGTGGAGGCTGTCAAGCGCTACATTGCTGCTCATTATGGAGATGAAATGAGTGTGGAGCGACTAAGTGAGCTTGTCTATATGGCTCCAAGCTACTTAAGCAGTGTATTTAAAAAAGAAACAGGTCAGAATTTGAATCGTTTTATCAAGAGCGTTCGTATGGAAAAGGCAAAGGATCTTTTGGAGCAGACGATGATGAAAATTGTAGATATAAGCACTGCATGCGGTTATCCAAATGTTTCATATTTTTGCTCTAGCTTTCGTGAGTATTACGGAATTAGTCCACAAAAATTTAGAGAAAGCGGGGATGAAATGATTGAAGAAAAGTAAGCTTGGCAGCCGAATTGTCAGCTGGTTTAGAAATGTAAGGCTTGGTTATAAGCTGGCCATTGTATATGCGCTGTCAGGTTTTCTTCCTGTTGTGGCGGTGCTGTCAGTTACTTATGTTCAGATGAAGCAGATTTTATTGCAAAATGAGAGAGACAGTATGGAATCGTATCTGTATCAGGCACTTGCCTCAATGGAAAATAAGCTTGCAATCTACACAAATTTAAATAACTATATTTGTTATAACCAGACAATTTCACAGGTGATTGGATACCAGTATGATTCAGTGTATGAGATGTACAATCAGCTTGTTACGATACTTGACCCAATGCTTGCTTCACTGAAATATTTTCACAACGATGTTGGCAAAGTTACGATTTATGTAGATAAGGATATGATCAAGCATGGTGACACGCTGGCACCAATTTCAGAGATTATAGATACTAATTGGTATAGGAGTGTGGCAGATTCTGGAGAAATGCAGTGGTTTGTTGATAAAAATGAAGAAATTGTGTTTGGGGTAAGCCCAATGAGTATGCTAAAGCGCTATGGATTAGATGGTATTTTGTACATTAGCGTTGAGTATGACAGCATGTTTGAGACATTTAAGCAGACACTTCAGAATAATTATGGCATTGTTATTTTCGATGAGAAGGGCAATGCAGTGTATGAAAAAGCATTCTTTGATAAAAAATATCGGGAATATGAGTTAAACGCCGCGCAGCTTCTTGATCAGAAGAAAAATCAGGAAAATGAGTATACGATTCTTTCAGAAACATCATCTGTGACTGGATGGACAGCATGTTTGTATAAGCCAAATAGCTTAATAGTATGGTCAGTAACGCCAATTACACGAATTGCGATTATTGCGGTGTTTGTTATGACACTGATGTCAGTGATAGCCATGATGATTTTGACGAGCTTTGTTACAAAGAGGATTAGAAGACTTAGATCTGGAATGAAAGAGGTAGAGCAGGGAAATTTTGAGGTTAATATTACTAGTGACAGCCGTGATGAGATAGGTGATCTTGTCAATGGTTTTGATTCAATGCTTCTTCAATTAAATACCTTAATCAAGGAAGTTTATGAAGGACGCATTAAAGAAAAGGAATATGAAATGAAGGCGCTTCAGGCGCAGATCAACCCCCACTTCTTATACAATACGCTATCGTTAATTAATTGGAAGGCAATTGAGGCAGATGCGGAAGATATAAGTAAAATTACGCTGGCACTTTCTACCTTTTACCGAACCTCGTTAAACAAAGGAAAGAATGTCATGTCACTCTCAGATGAGCTTCGTAACATGCGTTCTTATCTTGATATTCAGCTGATGATGCATGACTACGAATTTGATGTGGAGTTTGATGTAGATGAATCAATTGGTCAGTATCAGTCATTAAATCTTATGCTTCAGCCTCTTATTGAAAATGCTATTGCTCATGGAATCGATGTGAAGACAGACGGCAGAGGAAAGCTGACGATTACTGGAAAGGAAGATGGTGATCTGATAGTTTTGACTGTAGCAGATAATGGTGTAGGCATGAGTGATGAGCAGGCGGCTCGTATTTTAACAGAAGAGTCAAAGGGATATGGCGTTAGAAATGTCAATGAGCGCATAAAGCTTTACTATGGAGAACAGTATAGTCTGCAGATTGAAAGCAAAATAGGGCAGGGAACTAAGGCGAGTATCAGGATTCCAAAGAGGATATCGTAATTTCAGAAAAAAACAACATGAATCTAATATTTTTGATATATACGAAATCACCAAAATTTCTTATAATAATGACATAAGGATTTCCGAATGGAAACAGAAAACAGGGAGGATTTTGTATTATGAAATTTAGAAAAGCATCCAGTTTATTTTTAGCAGGCGCTATGTGTTTATCAACTTTTGGCGGTGCAATGAGTGTATTTGCTGATGAAGAGACAAGTTCAGAGGCAGCAGAGGAAGAAACAGTAGATTATTCAGCAGAGGATCCGATTACAGCAACTATCACTGTATGGGGACCAGCAGAGGATCAGGCAGAAGAGTACGGCGAGTGGCTGCAGAAGCGCTGCGAAGCATTCAATGAGCTTCATGTAAATTGGGATCTTACATTTGAGTATGGTACCTGCTCAGAGGGAGATGCAGGAAAGACAATTTCTCAGGATCCATCTGGTTCTGCAGACGTTTACATGTTTGCAAATGACCAGCTACAGACACTGATTGATGCAGGTGCAATCGCAGAGCTTGGCGGCAAAACTGTTGATTATATTAAGAATACAAACTCCGAGGCAATCATAGATTCTGTAACAGTAAATGATTGTGTATATGGTGTTCCGTTCACTACTAATACCTGGTATATGTTCTACGATAAGAGCGTATATGGTGAGGACGATATTAAGAGTCTTGATACCATGTTGGAAAAGGGTAAGGTTTCCTTCCCATTAACAAATTCCTGGTACATTGGCGCTTTCTATGTAGGAAACGGCTGCACATTGTTTGGTGAGGATGGCAAAGATGAGGAAGCTGGCATTGATTTTGCTGGTGAGAAGGGTGCAGCAGTTACCAAGTATCTTGTAAATCTTGTAGGAAATAAGAACTTTGTAAATGATGAGTCAGGTGTTGGCGTTTCTGGTATGTGTGATGGAAGCATCAATGCAATGTTTAGTGGTTCTTGGGATTACACCAAGCTGTCAGAAGCAATGGGTGAAAATCTTGGAATAGCAAAGCTTCCAACCTACAACTTAGACGGTGAAGAACTCCAGATGAAATCATTCGCAGGTTCTAAGGCAATCGGTGTAAATCCTAACTGTGAGTATCCGCAGGTAGCAGTAGCACTTGCACTGTTCCTTGGAAATGAGGAGTCACAGCAGATGCACTATGATGCAAGAAGCATCGTTCCTTGCAATACTGATCTGTTAGCGGAAGAAGAAATTCAGAAGGATGAGCTTGTAATCGCTCAGAATGAGACATTTGATGAGACTTCTATCCTGCAGCCGTTCGTAAGCGCTATGAATAACTACTGGACACCGGCAGAGAACTTCGGTAAGTCTATCGTAAACGGTGAGGTTACATTAGACAATGCAGAAGAGATGACTGATAAGTTAAGTGATTCAATGAATCAGAGCATCGTTGACTAAATAAAAAGTGAAATAAAATAAAGAGCTCCGGGTTCCGCCTTGCGGGCCTGGGGCATTTATTTTCAAATTCATGTAACTATTAAGATTGAACGGGAGGTTTTTTATGTCCGAAAAGAAAAAAGGGGGCAAAGAATTTGATAATCCGTACTCTGTTGCGAAAGCAGTTACAAAGGGAAATGCATTGACAAAGCTTTCCATGGTTGTACTCGGACTCGGAAACATTGCACATCATCAGATAATAAAGGGTCTTGGCATGCTTGCCATTGAAATTGCTTTTATTGCATTTATGGTGATGAAAGGTGCAGGCTATATTGTAGATCTTGTTCACCTTGGAGGACAGGAGCAGCAGAAGGTATGGAGTGAGGCAAAGCAGATTTATGAGTATACAAAGGGTGATAATTCACTTCTTATGCTTTTGTTTGGTGTGGCTACATGCTTTTTAGTTGCTGCATTTATTATTTTCTGGCGTGGAAGCGTAAAGAGTGCATATAAAATGCAGTGTCTGGCAGAGGCTGGCAAAAAGATTCCTACTTTTAAGGAAGATATCAAGAGTCTTTTTGATAAAGATCTGCATCGTACACTTCTTACGTTGCCAATTCTTGGCATACTAATTTTTACAGTTCTTCCGCTTGTATTTATGATCTGTATGGCATTTACAAATTATAGTAAGGTAGATGCTCATACAACAATCTTTAATTGGGTAGGACTGGCAAATTTTGCGAAGGTATTAAATATTGGTGATTCCATTGGAAGTACATTCTGGTCAGTACTTGGTTGGACTCTTATCTGGGCTGTAGCAGCGACTTTTAGTAACTATATCTTAGGTATGATTCTTGCAATTGTCATCAACCGTAAGGGTACAAGATGTAAGGCATTCTGGCGTTTTTGCTTTGTCCTTTCAGCAGCAGTTCCGCAGTTTGTTTCACTGCTGTTAATGAGAACGATCTTTAGTCAGAATGGTATTGTAAATACGCTATTATTAAATGCAGGCATCATTGAAAAGGCTATTCCGTTCTGGTCAAATACAACGCTGGCACGAGTGATGGTAGTTGTAATCAATATCTGGGTTGGTATTCCATTTACCATGCTTCAGGTAACTGGTGTTCTTCAGAATATTCCGGCAGATTTGTATGAGGCGGCAACAGTTGATGGTGCAGGTCCGGTGAGAACATTTTTCTCAATTACACTGCCGTATATGCTGTTTGTAACAGGTCCATATCTTATTACAACCTTTACTGGAAATGTAAATAACTTTAATGTAATTTATCTGCTGACAGGCGGAAATCCTACACCTGTAGGATCAACAGCAGGAAGGACGGATCTTCTCGTTACCTGGCTGTATAAGCTGACAGTTGATAACCAGTATTATAATCTTGGTGCAGTCATTGGTATTTTGACCTTCTTGGTTCTGGCCGTTGTATCACTGATCACGTATCGGAATACAGGTTCCTATAAGAATGAGGAGGGCTTCCAATGATGAAAAAGCAAAATACTGCTTCGGCAAAAAGAAAAAGATTTATTACAAACACAATAGTTCATGTGATTCTTGCTGTTTTGGCAGTTATTTGGGTCATTCCGATTGCGTGGATTATTATGATCAGCTTTAGAGGAGAGAGTGGACAATATATTTCCACACTTATTCCGAAGACATTTACACTGAACAACTATAAGAAGCTGTTTACAGATACGCAGATTTTAAATTTTCCGCAGATGTTTATTAATACACTTATCATCTCAATTTTCTCTTGCGCAATCTCTACCTTCTTTGTTTTGTCGGTATCATATTGTATGTCACGTATGCGTTTTAAGATGAGAAAACCGATGATGAACATTGCACTTGTTCTTGGTATGTTTCCGGGCTTTATGTCAATGATCGCTGTTTACTATATTTTAAAGTCAGTTGGTCTGTCAGAGGGTGCGATGATTCGTGTAGCATTAGTGCTTGTATATTCTGGCGGTGCGGGCTTAGGCTTTTATATTGCAAAAGGCTTTTTTGACACTATTCCAAAGTCTATTGATGAGGCTGCTTATCTGGATGGTGCGACAAGATTTCAGGTGTTTACAAAGATAACTATTCCGCTTAGTAAGCCTATTATTGTCTACACGATCCTGCAAGCATTTATGGCACCATGGCTTGATTTTATCTTTGCGAAAGTAATTTGCCGTGCGAATGCAAAGTACTATACGGTATCAATTGGTCTTTGGAACATGCTTGAAAAGGAATATGTAAACAGTTGGTTTAACTGCTTTGCAGCAGGTGCCGTGCTGATTTCCATTCCGATTGTCATTTTATTTATGTCAATGCAAAAATGCTACCAGGAAGGTGTATCAGGAGCTGTTAAGGGATAAAAACGGAGAATGTCTATGGAAAAGAAAATCCCAAAAAGTGTGTTGGCAGTGATGTTTGTATCGGTGCTGTCTGTTTGTCAGACAGTGTCGGCAAACGAATTAGCAAAAAAAGAGCAGTGGGAGTATGCCAGTACAACACCTGATGGCAAATATCCAGAGCTTGTAACATACACGCTTGGAAAAATGACTGGAGCAAATAACTCCAATCTTCCTAAAGGTGAGACTTACGAGAACAATGCTTATACACGTTATCTGCGTGAGTACTTTAACATTCAAAATAAGGATGTATTTGAGGAAAAGAATGATCAGTATAATGTCAGTGTGTCAGTGGCTATGTCTTCTGATAATCTTCCAGATTTAATGCTTGTAGGGAGTATTGAGGATTTGCGCCAGCTCGTAGCGCTTGATTTGATTGAGGATTTGACAAAAAGTTATGAAAATTGTTTGACAGACCGAATCAAAGATATTTATGCAAGCTATGGAGAGGGCATAATAGATGGTGTTACCTTTGATGGAAAAATAATGGCAATTCCAGAGACAAATATTGATGATGGTCCAAACCTTTTATGGCTAAGGCGCGATTGGATGGATAAGCTAGGTCTTGAAAGTCCTAAAACAATAGAGGATGCAGAGACAATTGTTCGGGCATTTATAGAGAAGGATCCTGGTGAAAATGGAGAAGGCAAGACAGTTGGTTTTGTATGTGATCCGGAGTTATCGGGTGAGTGCGGCTACAGCAGCGAGTATTTGATGGATATTGTGTTTGCAGCAAATGGTGCCTATCCGAAACAATGGATTGAAGATGAAAATGGAGAGGTCTCTTACGGATCAGTTTTGCCGCAGGCAAAAGATGCACTGGCTAAGCTTAAAAGCATGTATGAGCGCAATATATTAGATCAGAATTTTTTGCTTCGTACCTCTGTAAACAATATTGAACTCATAACGAAGGGACTTTGCGGATCATTTTTTGGACCTTGGTGGGCAGCGAATAATCCACTTATGGAAGCTATTGCAGCTAATCCCGATGCTGTTTGGGAGCCATTTCTTATTCAGACAGATGACGATGGAAGCACAAGCTATTATTCACAGAATCCAACTTACAAGTATGTTGTTGTGAGAAAGGGTTATGAACATCCTGAGATCGCCTGCAAAATTATAAATGGATTGTTTGATTATGTGCGCTATGATGGAACATATAACAGTGAGTTTGAAGAATATTATCAGAACAATGTAGATCCAACAGCCAGACCACTTGCAATCAATGTTGATTACAGCTATGCGCTGACAAAATGTTATCAAGAATTAACAGATGTGCTTTCAGGAAAAAAAGAACCAGAAGATCTTGATTTATTGGAGTATTCATATTATAGATCTTGTAAGGCCTATCTGGATAACACAGATAGTGCTACGCCAGAGAAGTGGGCGGCATACACCTCCCGAATCACAGCCTGCTCTTTGCTGGCGGATGCAAAAACAAATAAGGTTGAATCACTTTATTTTGATGAGACAGAAACTATGGGCACGCAGTGGTGGAAGCTTCGCCAAATGGAAAAAGAATATTACCTTCAGATCGTCACAGGAGAGCGTGACATTGATGCATTTGATGAATTTGTCACCAAATGGTATGAAAATGGAGGCGAGACTATCACGCAGGAAGTCAGGGAGGCTGTACATTAACCGAATGACCCGCAAGGCAAGGGAAACTTTGCTTTGTGGGCTTTTCTTTTTGCAGATGGTACGCTATAATAATAAAAGCTGGTTTCAGTAAAAATTATGACATGGTGCATAACACATAAAATGTCAGTAAGGAGAACACTATGGTAGATCGCGTAAAAGGAGTAGAGAAGGTAACTGATAATCCATTTTTAAATCTCTATAATTTTGATGTTGAAAAAAGAAATGGAAAAACAGGCAAATATTATGTGGCATCTAGAAAGAAGGATCCAACGCAGCTTAAAGCAGCAACTCATAAAAATACATCTGATGGTGTAATTATTTATAGTGTATATGGAGAAAAAAAGGATAAAATCGTGCTTATAAAGCAGTTTCGTTATCCAATCAATGCATATGTGTATGAGTTTCCGGCAGGACTTGTAGAGCCAGGTGAGGAGATGGCACAGGCAGGTATACGTGAAATTTACGAGGAGACAGGGCTTGTTTTCGAGCCAAAGGTTACAGAAGGTGCATACACAAGACCATTTTTTACGACAGTCGGTATGACAGACGAAAGCTGCGGAACAATCTATGGCTACTGTAGTGGAACACCAACAAACGAGCACGAGGAAGAATCAGAGGATATCGAGATTGTATTAGCAGACCGTGAAGAATGTAAGCGAATTTTAAAGGAAGAAAATGTAGCAATTATGTGTGCATACATGCTTATGCACTTTATTCATACCAAAGGAGATCCGCTGGCATTTTTGGATGAGCAGTAAGAAAGTGTAATTGCCTTGATGTTTTTCATGAACCGTGGTATGATAGCCTTGTTTCGCAAAAATATAAAAAAGCTCTTTTAGGTGTAAGGTTGGAAAGAGAGGCAAATCATGAAAGAGGTAAAAACAGGACTTGTTCTTGAAGGCGGTGCCATGAGAGGACTGTATACGGCAGGTATTCTGGATGTTTTGATGGAAGAAAAAATCCAGGTGGACGGCGTGATTGGAGTTTCGGCGGGAGCTGTATTTGGCTGTAACTATAAGTCTGGACAGATAGGAAGAACTCTGCGTTACAACATGAAGTTTTGTGGTGATAAGCGTTATGGCACACTTCATTCACTTTTAAAAACAGGTGATATTTATGATGTTGATTTATGCTATCATCAGATACCAGAGATTCTTGATCCATTTGACAATGAGGCATTTGTCAAAAATCCAGCAGAATTTTTTGTGGTTTGCACAGATGTGGAAACAGGAAAGGCTGTTTATCACAAATGCACAGATTGCGGCAGAGAGGATCTTAAGTGGATGCAGGCATCTGCATCAATGCCGCTTGTATCAAAGGTGGTAGAAATAGATGGATATAAGCTGCTTGACGGCGGCGTTGCCGATTCTATTCCGATCATGTGGTTTCGCAGACAGGGATACAAAAAAGATCTTGTCATTTTAACAAGACCTGAAGGGTACCAAAAGAAAAAAATGAAATTTCAAGGTGCCATAAACAAAATCCTTCATCGTTATCCAAATCTGGCTAAGGCGATGGCACACCGCTATGTGATATACAACAAAACACTAAAGAAGATTGATGAATTAAAGGAAAAAGGTGAAGTCATGGTGCTTCGCCCAAGTCGTCTGATCGAAGTGTCAAGACTTGAAAAGGATCCAGAAAAGTTAAAAGCATTGTATCAGCTTGGCCGAGAGGATGCAATGAAAAATTTGGATCAGATTCACGCATTTTTAAGTAAATGAGCCGCATAGGCGGCAGAATGGGAGGGCAGTATGGTAGCACAAAAATATAAAGACATGCTTCAGAAAAAATCAGTGATCCGTACATTATCCGAATTTGCAACAAAGAGAGGACAGGAGATTGGATACGAGAACGTTTTTGATTACAGTTTAGGAAATCCATCCGTTCCTGTTGTGCAGGACTACACAGACAATACTATTCGTCTGCTTCAGACAAAGACATCGAGCGAGCTTCACGGCTACAGCCCGAGTGTCGGACTGCCTTCATTTAAAGAAAAGGTGGCTGCATCGCTTAACAAGCGTTTTGATATGAACTATACGGCAAATCATATTTTTCCAACCTCAGGAGCTGCGGGAGCCTTAGCTCATGCACTTCGTGCAGTAACATCTCCGGGAGACGATGTGCTTACATTTGCACCGTATTTTCCAGAGTATAACTGCTATGTAGGCATGACAGGCGCAAATCTGAGAGTGGTACCTGCAAACACAGCTGATTTTCAGGTGGATTTTGAACAGTTTGAAAAGATGCTGACGTCAAATGTGTCAGCTGTTTTGATCAACACACCGAACAATCCATCTGGTGCTGTATACTCAGCAGAAACGCTAAAAAAGTTGGCGCAGCTAATGGAAGACAAGCAAAAAGAGTATGGCCATGATATTTTTATAATCTCCGATGAGCCATACAGAGAAATCGTATTTGATGGAAAGAAAGCACCATATGTATCAAAATTTTATGACAATACGCTTTCATGCTATTCGTTTTCCAAGTCACTTTCTCTTCCAGGTGAGCGTATAGGTTATGTTGCTGTTAATCCAACATGTACTGATGCAGATTTGTTAGTGCCAATGATGTCCCAAATCTCAAGAGGAATCGGACACAACTGTCCATCATCACTTATTATGATGGGTGTGGAGGATGTGTTAGATGAGACGTCTGATATGACTGTCTATGAGACTAACATGAATCTGCTCTATGACAAACTCATTGAGTTAGGATTTTCCTGTGTGCGTCCGTCAGGAACATTTTATATTTTTCCAAAGGCTCTTGAGGAGGATGCAGTGGCATTTTGCAACAAGGCATTAAAGTATGACCTGGTATTAGTTCCAAGTGATTCCTTTGGATGCCCTGGATATTTTCGTATGGCATATTGCATCGATACAGAGAAGGTTGTGCGCTCACTCGATGCATTGGAGCGCTTTGTAAAGACAGAGTATCCGGACAGATAAGTCAGGCAAACAAAAACGTAATAAACAAGGAGTGTTTCGAATGAATAAAAAAGAAGTATCCGAGATTAAAAGTCTTTTTAAGAGAGACGGCGGTGCAATTGACCGCATTTGCGGCTGCCTGATAGATGGTGAGCAGCAGATCCGCATGACATTTAGCGATATGTTTTTGTCGCTGTCACAGGAGGAAATCGACAAATATTTTGAAATTTTCCGAAAGGCGCTTTCTGGAAGTCTGGGTAAAAATCTTCATTCACTCGATTACACGCTTGATCAGGAACTTTCGGGGGAAGGCCATAAGCGTTTGATGCAGCTAAAGGCGACTGGATTAAAGGATGAAACTGTTTTAGAGGAGTTTTACAAATCAGTAGCAGAGACATATCATTTTGGCGAAAGCTACTATGTAGTTATGATCCATTGTAATTATGACGTTCCGGGAAGAGGAAGCGACAACTTAGATATGGATGATGCTTCAGAGGAGGTATATGAATTTATTCTTTGCTGCATCTGTCCTGTTAAGCTGTCAGAGGCTGGTTTATGCTACAATACACAGACAAACCGCGTCGAGGAACGTATGCGTGATCAGTGGATAGAGGCTCCTGTAAATGCCTTTTTATTCCCTGCATTTGATGATCGTAGCAGTAATATTCACAGCCTTTTGTATTATACAAAAAAGACAGAGGAGCTTCACGAGGACTTTATCAATGATTGTATCGGTGGTCCGGCACCTATGTCCTTTAAGACGCAGAAGGCTGTATTTCAGGAGATCATAGAGGAGACTGTCGGAGATGTTGTAAACTATGATACTGTTTGCCAGATTCAGGAGAATCTGACAGAGCTGATTGAGGAGCATAAGGAAGAACCGCAGCCTTTCAAGCTTCAAAAATCAGATGTAAAAAAGCTTCTTCAAAATAGTGGAATCAAAGAAGAAAAGCTTGAAAATTTCGAGCAAGTATATGAGGAGACTGCAGGAGAAGATGCTTTCTTTCAGGCGGCAAACTTAGTTGAGGCAAAAAGCGTTGCCGTCAAGACGCCGGATGTGACAATAAAGGTCAGTCCGCAGCGCATGGATCTTGTACAGATCCAATTAGTAGAGGGACGCCGCTGCATCGTAATTCCGATGGAGGACGGCGTACAAATTAATGGAATGAATGTAACTATGGAGGGTACAAATGGAACAGATTGAGAAGATCTTTAAGATCAGGGAGAACCATACGACAGTGAAAACAGAAATCATTGCCGGTTTGACCACATTTATGACGATGGCGTACATCATCGCCTTAAATCCGAATCTTCTGACTGGATTTGGTGCAGAGGGACAGAATTTATGGAATGGTGTATTTTTAGCGACTTGTATCGCATCCTTTATCGGTATGATGGTAATGGCGTTTGTTGCAAATAAGCCATTTGCCATGGCTCCTGGTATGGGATTAAACAGCTTTTTTGCTGTAGTTGTTGCCAATATTGTTGGTCTGACGGGCATGAGCTATCTGGAGTCTTTCCAGTCAGCACTGTGCATCATTTTACTTGAAGGAATTATCTTTATTATCCTGTCTGTATTAAATATTCGAGACAAGATTGTAAATGCGATTCCGCTGGGTGTTCGTCTTGGTATCTCCCCGGCAATCGGTCTTATGCTTTTAAATATCGGTGTTGGTTCCAACGCTGGTATCTATTCAGAGAATGGTGGACCATTCTTTGTAATGAGAGATTTCTTTGGTGCGTTGACACCGAGTGTTGCTCAGGATGCAATGGGAAGCGGCTACACCCAGATGGTTCTGACAGTAGTAACTATGTTTATCGGTTTATTTGTCATCATCGTTCTGGCACAGAAGGGTGTAAAGGCAGCTGTAATTCTTGGTATGCTTGCAGCATCCATTATTTACTGGGCAGGTGAGGCAATCTTCCTTGGAACTAATCCATTTGCAGGTCTTGAAGGTGCAAGCTTCGTACCTCCATTTGCAGATATGGCAGAGACAACTCTGTTCCATTTTGATTTTGCAGGCTTTGTAAAGATCGGCTGGTTCACAGCAATCACACTTATCATTACCTTCTGCATTATCGATATGTTTGATACCATCGGAACACTTGTTGGTACCGCATCACGTGCAGGTATGGTTGATAAGGACGGAAATATGCCGCAGATGAAGGAAGCACTGTTAGCAGATGCAGTTGGAACTGTAGCAGGTGCGCTGACTGGTACCTCAACAGTCACAACATTCGTAGAGTCTGCATCTGGCGTTGAGGCAGGCGGAAGAACTGGTCTGACTGCATTTACAACTGGAATCTTATTCCTGGCATGTATGTTCATTGCACCAATCGCAGCAATTATCCCGGCAGCAGCTACATCTTCAGCACTGATTTATGTTGGTATCCTGATGATCTCTGGTCTGTCAAAGGTAGATTTTACTGATATCTATCAGACTGTACCAGCAGCAATCATGTTAATCTCTATGCCAATCTCCGGATCTATCGGACATGGTATTGGTCTTGCACTGATCTCCTATACAATCATGAAGGTATTCACCGGAAAGGCAAAGGACGTATCTGTACTGACCTATATTATTTCAGCAATCTTCTTATTAAAGTTCTTCTTAGTAGTTTAAAAATAAAAAAGCATCGCCATCGAAAGGTGGCGGTGCTTTTTTAAAAAAACTAAAAAATAATTAAAGCTCAACAATAACCTCAACCTCGCAAAGAGCGCCCTTTGGGAGAACAGCTTGTACGCAGGAACGTGCCGGCTTGTTGTTTGAAAAATACTGAGCATATACTTCATTAAAGTTTCCAAACTCCTTCATATCAGCGATGAAGCAGGTTGTCTTTACAACATTGTCAAATGTTGCACCGGCATTCTCAAGAAGTGCCTTAACATTTTCCATCACCTGCTTTGCCTGCTCAGCAACAGTTGTGCCAACCATTTCGCCTGTAGCAGGATTAAGTCCAATCTGACCAGAGCAGAAAAGAAGATTTCCTGTCTTTACAGCCTGACTATATGGGCCAACTGCTGCTGGTGCCTTATCTGTATGCATGATTTCCATAATAAAAAACCTCCTAAAAATTGTTTCTAGTTTTTATTATAAGCGTTGAGGTTCTGTTTGTAAATAAGGAACTGTAAAACTAAAGTTTTTATAAAAATATTGGGTTGCGCTTGAAGAAAAAAATAGGCAATGTTACAATGGAATAAGTAAAAAGAGAATAAAAGAAATGGAGAATATTATGGAGCAGTCATATGTAATTTTGAAGGATGTGCGAAAAACATATCATATGGGCGAAGTTTCAATTAATGCAGTAGATGGCGTGAATTTTGAAATAAAAAAAGGAGAATTTGTAGTGATTGTCGGTCCATCTGGTGCAGGAAAGACAACCATATTAAATATTTTGGGAGGAATGGATACTGTTACGAGCGGAGAGGTAATTGTAGATGGTGTTCATATTGAGTCTTTTAAGAACCGTCAGCTGACAAAATATCGCAGAGAGGATATTGGATTCATTTTCCAGTTTTATAATCTTGTTCCAAACTTGACAGCAAAGGAGAATGTTGAGCTTGCACTTCAAATCTGTAAAAATCCAAGAGATGCAGAAACAGTATTAAAAGAGGTTGGACTTGGAGAGCGCTTAAACAACTTCCCATCACAGCTATCAGGCGGCGAGCAGCAGCGTGTTTCAATTGCCCGTGCACTTGCAAAAAATCCCAAAATGCTTTTATGTGATGAGCCGACTGGTGCGCTAGATTATGTAACAGGAAAGCAGATTTTAAAGCTTTTACAGGATACGTGCCGCAAGCAAAAGATGACTGTTCTTGTCATTACGCATAATTCTGCAATCGCGCCAATGGCAGATCGTGTGATCCGTATTAAAAACGGAAAAGCAGCCAGTGTGTGTACTAATCCATCTCCTGTGTCAGTAGAAGATATTGAGTGGTAATAAAGGGGGGAACATATGGCAAGAAAAAAAGCATTAAATAAAGATATACGGGTGGAGATTAAAAAAAGTCTTGGCCGCTACATTTCAATTTTTTTGATTGTTGCACTGGGCGTATCATTTTTTTCAGGACTTCGTTCAACGGAAAGTGATATGCGTTATACAGGAGATGCGTTTTCAGACGCAAGCAACTTGATGGATATTCGTGTGATAAGCACGATGGGTCTGACAGATGATGATGTAGAGGCACTTTCACAAATAGAAGGCATATCAGGCGCAGAGCCAGGGTATATGAAGGATGTAATCACAAAGCAAAATGAGACAGATTACGTAGTTGAGCTTTTATCCATGCCGGAAAAAATGAACCAGATTCAAGTGACAGAAGGCCGTCTTCCTGAAAATGAAAATGAGTGTCTGCTTGATAATCGTCTGAAAAAGGCATTTGAAGTAAAAGTAGGTGACACGATTTCATTTGTATCAGGAACTGATACTGAGCTTAGTGAGGATTTGACGCAGACAAGCTATACAGTCACCGGATTTGGTGATAGCCCGCTTTTCATTTCCATGGAGCGTGGAAGCAGTATGATAGGAAGTGGTCAGATTAATGGCTTTGCAATTGTGCAGAAGGATGTGTTTACACAGGATTATTATACTCAGATTTATCTTACTGCAGCCGATGCTTATGATAAGATCGCATTCACAGATGCATATACACAGGCAGTAGAGCCAGTGCAAAAGCGTGTGGAAGCACTTGAAGAAGAAAGATGTCAGGCACGATATGATGAAGTGACAAAAGAGCCGAGGCAAGAGCTTAATGATGCAAGAAAAACCTGGCAGGAAGAAAAAGATAATGCTGACAGTGAGCTTGATGATGCCAGAGCTAAGCTTGATGATGGCTGGGCGCGGCTTTCAGACGCAAAGAATCAATTGGCTGAGGGCAGAAAAGAATACGAGCAAAATTATGAGACAACAGTGGAAAAGTTAAAACAGCAGCAGGCTCAGCTCGATGCTGGAAAGGCCATGATGAGCGAGGATCAGATTGCGCAGGCACAGGGACAGATTGATGCGGCGTATGCGGCGCTTGACGAGGCAAAAAATACACTTGATCAATCAGAAGCACAGATAAAAGAAAATGAGGAAGAACTTACAAAACAGGAAGAAACTTATGAGAGCAGTAAGGCAGAGGCCAAACAAAAGCTAGATGATGCATGGAAAGAGATTGAAGATGGTCAAAAAGAGCTTGATGATATCAAGATGCCGACATGGCAGGTAATCAATCGCGAAAGTCTTCCTGGATATACTGATTATGGCAGCAATGCTGAGCGTATGGGTGCAATTGGAACGGTATTTCCAGCAATCTTTTTCTTAGTTGCAGCACTTGTTGCATTGACAGCCATTACACGTATGGTAGAAGAGCAGCGTACACTTATTGGAACATACAAGGCTCTTGGCTACAGCAAGGCAGCCATCGCAAAAAAGTATCTTCTTTATGCGCTTTCAGCAACACTAGGCGGCAGTATTGTTGGTGTGCTCATTGGTGAAAAGCTGTTTCCATTTATCGTCATCGTATCATACCGCCTTATGTATGCGTCATTATTAAAGTTAGTAATTCCATATAACTGGCATTATGCAATTTTATCTACTGCGCTTGCCGTGTTCAGTGTTACATTTGCTGCGTTCGTGGCATGCTACAGAGAACTTTCCGCGCAGCCGGCAGTACTTATGCGCCCGGTAGCACCAAAGCCAGGAAAGCGTGTTTTATTAGAACGGATTGGCTTTATTTGGAAACATTTGTCCTTCTCACAAAAAAATACATTTAGAAATCTGTTCCGTTATAAAAAGCGTCTGATTATGACAGTTTTTGGAATAGGATGCACAACAGGTCTGATGGTTGTTGGATTTGGCCTTAAAGATTCTATTATGAATATTGCATCGCTTCAATATGATAATATTCAGCTGTATGATGCGATGGCAGCATTAAATACGGACGAGACAGACAAACTAGATGATCCAGATAAAACACTTAATGAAATCATGGAAAATGAATCAGGCATTGAAACGTTTGCAAAGGTCAGCATGAAGTCGATGGATATTTCATCTGGTTCAAATGTGCGAACTGCTTACACTGTTGTATGTAAGGATGCGCAGGCATTGGAATCCATGATGGTTTTTCAGAGTCGTACAACAAAGAAAACATATGAACTGACTGATGATGGTGTCATTTTGACAGAGCAGATGGCAGAAGCACTTGGTGTTGGCGAGGGAGATACTGTGTCAATCACAAGCGGTGAAAATGCACCAGTCACAGCAGTTGTCGCACATGTTATGGAAAATTATCTGATGCATTATGTTTATATGACAGAAGGCTGTTATGAAAAAGTGTTCCAGACTGAACCAGAATATAACATGTATTGGTTAAAGCTAAATAAAGACGGCCGCGCAAATGAAGATGCGTTAGGACAGCGTCTTATGGAGCATGATGAGATTTTAACAGTTACTTATGTTAGTACAACAAGAGAGATGATTGATGGCATGTTAAGCAGTCTGTATATTATTGTTGTAGTGCTCGTGATTTCAGCAAGCCTTCTGGCATTTGTTGTAATCTATAACTTAAATAACATCAATATCAGTGAGAGGAAACGAGAATTGGCAACAATCAAGCTGCTAGGTTTTTATGATTCTGAGGTTGCCATGTATGTCTACAGAGAAAATATCTGGCTGACTTTAATTGGTGCCTTTGCAGGAATTTTTATCGGAAAGGTACTTCATGGATTTATCATGAAGACAGTACAGGTTAATCAGGTCATGTTTGGACTTGATATTTCTGTGTCAAGCTATATATACAGTATGGTATTAGCCTTTATCTTCTCAATGGCTGTAAATGGTGTTATGTATTTCCAACTTAAAAAGATAGATATGATTGAATCATTAAAGAGTGTGGAGTAAGCCTAGAGTCAAAAACTCTAAAAACCGTTCGTGCTTGCACGATAAGGTTTGTGAGTTTGAGACCCGCAAAACCATGAGGATGCAGCGATTTTCAAAGAAAATCAGCGAATCCGAATGGTTTTAGAATTGCGAGAATTGCGAAGCAATGAAGCAATTCGTAGGCTTATAGTAAGTCTAGCAAACAAGAAAGGAAAAAATATGCCGAAGAAATTTTATGCCGTCCGCAAAGGGCGTAAGACCGGAATTTTTACCACATGGGACGAGTGCCGTGCGCAGGTGCATGGCTTTCCGTGTGCGGAATATAAAAGCTTTCCAACAATGGAAGGCGCAAAAGGATTCATGGAGCTTGGGATGGAAGGTGAAAATAAGCTGCCATTCGATGAAGATCCTAAACAGCCATCTAATAATACAAATTTGTCAATTGCTACCAACCAAATCACACAGAACATATCAAACGAGCCAGAACTAGTTGCCTACGTCGATGGCAGCTACGATCAGTCCACCAAGCGTTTCTCCTATGGAATGGTAATATTGGAAAATGGCGAAGAAAAAACCTTTAACAAAAGCTTTTCTGATCCAAGCCTTGCAGGTATGAGAAACGTAGCAGGTGAGATCATGGGAGCCAGAGCCGCTATGGAGTATGCCATTGCAAATAATAAGAAGCGATTAGTAATTTATCACGATTATGAAGGTATCGCAAAATGGCCTCTTGGTATATGGAAAACAAATAAAGAAGGAACAATCGCCTATAAAGCTTATTACGACGAAGCAAAAACAAAAGTCTCAGTTCGATTCCAAAAGGTGACAGGCCATTCAGGAGACAAATATAATGATTATGCTGACAAGCTTGCAAAGCAGGCGCTGGGGCTGGCGTGATTGTAAGTGTAGCTGCAAACAGAGAAAAATATTTAGATAAATCAAAAAAAGTGTTACAAACAGAGAAAGATATCTGTTTGTGACACTTTTTTGATTTAAGCTGTTTTTGAGGGATCATCTGGTGGTACATATTTTATTAAGTCACCAGCTTCACAATTTAAAACATAGCAAAGACGAGCGAGAATATCAGCATCAATTTTTTCAACAGAACCATTATACCATTTATTTACAACTTCAAATCGGGTATCAATCGCGCGTGCAACTGCATTGCGCGTTAAATTTTGCTTATCCATAATCTCTTTTAGATACAGTTCAATACGTCCATATTGCGGGATCGTATAGGTTATATTTTGCATCAGAATTATCACCTCCTTAACTAATACTATTGGAAAAGCTAACTATTGACAAACCGACTTAAAGTAGTTACTATATAGACAGTAACTACATATAAGTATAAACAAAACATTACATGAAAGAGTAGCTTACGCATATGGGAGGAGAGATTTATAGCGAAGGAATCAGCTTAAAAAATAAGAGGCAAAGCAATATGGATCGCCTTTTATTATGTGAAAATATAGTTGCAGATATGCAGTTGTTTTTAGCTGCTGTATGCGATGGAGTGGGAAGCACACGGGATGGAGCTTATGCAGCAGCGCAGACACTAAAGCTGCTTCAAGACTGGTTTTATTCATTGAATGACACGGAGAGTCTTGGACTTCATTTTCTGTTAAGTATGAAGAAAATCAATATCGAACTGTCTGAACAAATTTTGCATCAACGACTGGAGGCAGCAACCACTTTTTCTGGGATTATTTTGGCAGAGAATCAGTATTATCTGGTTCATGTAGGTGATAGTCGGATCTACGGCTGGAAGAATGGCTGCATCAAGCAGCTTACACAAGATTGTGTATCAGAGCAGGGAGCACTCAGTTCGTATTTGGGCCGAAAAAGAAGTGCTGCTTTTCTGTATTGTGAAGGAAAGAATGAGTACGAGAAATATCTTTTATGTACGGATGGCTTTTACAGAAGAATAGACAGAAAACTTCTTAATACCCAGTTAATGTTGCTTCGAAAAAGAAATGTGAGAAAAACATTGAAACTGCTGACAGAAGCAGTGATTCTTGGCGGTGAGAAGGACAACGTTACAGTTGCACTGATCATCAATGAAAGGGGTGGAGAAGGATGAATATTAGATTGATTGTAATTACATCAGATATTGACTATGTGGAATGCTTTTCGGATGTAATTGAGGACAGCTATAAGGGCGTATTTAAAATGAGTATCTGCTCTTCGGCGGAAAAATATAAAGAACTGTCAGAAAAGAAAAACTACGATATCGCACTTGTGGATGAGGCACTTACGGATGAGATGGTATTTCCAACGGCAAGGCTGTGTGCGCAGCTGTGCGATGGGGAAACAAGAGCACAAAAAGGATCTGAATATTATCCGATTCAAAAATATCAGAGAATTTCACATATTGTATCGGAATTATTAGAACAGTACTCAAAAGTAGCAGGTGGTACAGGAAGCTATGGCAAAGCAAGTGGTCAGATGACGGCAGTCTGGTCACCAGCAGGTGGAGTAGGAAAGACTACGATTGCAATGGCCTATGCAGCGAAAAGAGCATCAGAAACCGATCGCGTGATTTATTTGAATTTGGAGCATTTTTCAAGTACAGAAAGTTATTTCAAAGATGAGGCAAAAAGCATTAGCGCATTGTTTGAAGGCTTAGGCAGTAACAACATGGAAATCCTCATTGCAGGACTTCTTCAAAAGGATTCTGGTTCAGGTATTTTATATTTTGGATCAGCAACGAATTATGATGACTTAAATGTTTTGACTGTTTCGGATATCGAAGAAATTATAAATGGCTGCATTGCCCAGTGTAATGAGCTTGTAGTTGATTTACCGAGTTCGTGTGATGAAAAAGTACGCTATATTCTGGAACGCTCCGACCAGATTTTTGGAATTGCAGATGATTCTGTTGCTGGGAAAAATAAGTGGAAACAATTTCAGACGCAGCATAGTCTGTATGGCGAGATTGCAGATAAGATAACGATGATCGCCAATAAGGGTGCGGATATTAGCAAATGGTATGAAGAACATACGGTAGCAATGCCATATGTAAAATCACAAGATCCAGTTGTCATATACAAGTCATTGGCAATTCAGGATTTTGACGAGTAAAAGGGGGAAACTGGCGTATGGAGGAGACACTGCAAAATAAAATAATCGCAGAGCTAAAGAAAGATGCGCAGGATCATCCAGATTTGGTTTCCATGGATGATGAGGCGCTTCAGCAGTTTATGGCAGGACTACTGGAGCAAAAGACTAGATGGGCAAAGACAAATGATCCAGAAATGTGTAATGCACTGTTAGCTCTTAATTATAAGGAAAAGAGATTGATTTGCAATGCTGCATTTTCAGCAGTACGCCGTCTTGGGGTGTTGGGACAAATTATAGCAGATCCAGATATTACGGAGGTTATGATTAACGGATACAAGACAATCTTTGTGGAAAAAGCAGGAAAGTTAAAGAAGCTAGATCTTCAGTTTGAAAATGCTCAGGAACTAGAGACCATTATTACCAAGTTTGTTTCACAGGCAGGACGCGCCGTCAATGAGAGTGAGCCGATTGTTGATACGCATCTTGAAGATGGTTCCCGAGTAAATGTTGTAATGCCTCCTGTTGCATTAAATGGTCCGATTGTCACAATTCGTCGTTTTTCAAAGGATCCGATGACAGTAGAAAAACTGATTGCATATGAATCCATTACGCCTGAGGTGGCCAATATCCTCAAGATGTTAGTTGCTGCCCGTTATAACATTTTTGTCTGTGGCGGAACAGGAAGTGGAAAGACAACATTTTTAAATGCGCTGTCAAACTTTATTCCAGAAGATGAGCGTATTATTACGATCGAGGATTCAGCAGAGCTTCAGATTACACATATTGACAATCTGGTGCGTCTTGAGACACGAAATGCCGGACCAGATGGAAAGGGTGCCATCTCGATACGAGATTTAATTCGTTCCGCGCTTCGTATGAGACCAGACCGAATTATTGTAGGAGAGGTTCGAGGTGCAGAAGCCTTGGACATGCTACAGGCGATGAATACTGGTCATGACGGATCACTTTCTACGGGTCATGCAAATTCGACAAAAGATATGTTAAGGCGTCTGGAAACAATGGTTTTGCAGGGGGCAGAGCTTCCGCTTGATGCGATTCGTCAGCAGATTGCTTCGGCAATTGATATTGTTATTCATCTGTCACGACTTCGAGATAAGAGCAGAAGAACGATGCAAATTGTAGAGGTTTTAGATTATGACATGAAAGAAAAGGAGTACATCATAAATCCGATCTATGAATTTGTGGAGTCTGAACGAAGCACGAAAAGTAAGGTGTATGGAAAACTGCAGCGAACCTCCAATCCTTTCCAGGCAACACAAAAGTTAGAAAATGCTGGTGTGAGAATCAAGATTTAAGGGAGAAAGAATATGAGTAAGAAAAAGAAAGATACATCTGTAATTGATTATAATGTCAGTTCAGATACTAGTATTAATCGTCTGACATCCTGGCTCATAGGTTTTGTCGCGGGCTTTGTCATCTTCTTCGTGTTTTATAAAATTATTTTGCTTTCAGTGATAGGAGGTGTGCTGATTGGTACGGCAAATATTTTTCTGGCGTCTAAAAAGAACATCGAAAAGCGAAAAATGAGGCTGCGTACACAATTTTATGATCTGCTTGAAGCAATGTCGGTATCTATGCGAGCAGGAAATCCGCCATATAAGGCACTAATAAGTGCAAGAGAGGATTTGATGCTTCTATATCCAGAAAAGAGCGATATCATGCGAGAGCTGGATCTGATTATTGGAAAGTTCAATAACGCAGTTCCATTGTCAGAAGCTTTTTCTGATTTCGCAAACAGAAGCGGATTAGAAGACATTGAAAGCTTTGCATCCATCTATGCAACAATTGAGGGAAAATCCAGCAAGGCAAATGAAATTATTCGGGAGACGCAGGAAATCATTGCCGACAAAATGTCCATTGAGATGGAGATTGACACCATGATGACGGGAGCAAAATCTGAAGCCAACATTATGCTGTTTATGCCGCTTGGCATCCTCTTAATATTAGGTTACATGGGACAAGGCTTTATGGATGCCATTTACACGACACCTGTTGGCCGGTTGACTGCAACCTTTGGATTAGTCATATTTGTAGTTAGCTTTGTCCTTACACAGAAATTTAGCGATGTGAAGCTGTAAGAGGCAGCAAAACAAGGGGGTGAAATGATGGTATTAAAAGTGATTGCGGCATTGGCATCCGTATTGACTGTTGTGTGGCTTGTTTTCCTTATGATGATAAACAAGGAAGATTGGCGAATCGCAGCCTACAATAAGGTGTTACAGAATCTGGATCAAATTGACTATTTTGAATTAAAAGAGGCAAAAAATAAGGAAAAACTCTCTGCTTACAGCGGTGTAACCTTATGGATTTTAAAGCAGTTTTATGATACCGATTTTAGCAAGAAAATCACAAAGTTAAACAAAGAAAATGAAAAATTACAAAAGGGAAAACTCTCTGGTATCAATATCCTAATTATGCCGGGCTACGCGATACAGCGCGTATTTCAGTTTGGACAAAACAGCAGCTTTTTAAAGATGGTGCAAAATTTTTCAGAGTTCAACGGAAAGAAATATGCAATCTACCGTGCAAAAGCATTATTTGCAGGGATTTTTTCATATCTGATCATTGGAAGTGCGGTGAGTTTGATATTTGCAGTTCTATTTATTCCGCTTATGGGAATGCAAAAGAGTGCCATATTTTCGGGAGGCATATTCTTTTTGGTGATTGTCCTCGTGTATGCCCAGTATGATGACATAAAAGATAAGTTAAATAAGCGAAGAAGGGCGATCAGAAGACAGTTTCCGAATGTCGTATCTAAGCTGGCACTGCTTGTAACATCAGGAATGATTATGAGTAAGGCTTGGGAGGAAACAGCAAATAGTCAGAATAGTGAACTGTATCTGGAAATGCGAAAGACAGCCAAGGAGTTAAACAATCTGGTAGCACCAGAAATCGCATATACAAATTTTATTGACCGTTGTAACACAAAAGAAACGGCAAAGTTAGCATCGGCAATTATTCAGAATCTCTCAAAAGGAAATGCAGAAATTGGAAGATTATTAAAGTCGATGGCATCAGAGGCATGGGAAGAACGACAGCACACAGCAAAGAAAGATGGCGAGAAGGCAAACTCTCTTTTAATGATTCCAACAATGCTGTTATTCATTTCAATATTGATTATGATTATCATGCCTGCAATGACAAATATGAACATATAGTTAGTTTGGTTCAGATTTGTATTTTATATATTACAGGAAAGAAAAAAAGAAAAGGAGGTACAAACGATGGTTGGTATGCTGAATGATTTGTTTATCGCAGCGAGTGTCAGATGGAGTCATTTTGTAGAGGACTTTAAAAATGACGAAAGTGGCCTGTCAGGAGTGGTAGTAGCGGTACTGCTTGTTGTAATTTCAGTTCTTGCAGTTTTTGCACTTTGGAGCGCGCTGAATGGAAAATTGCAAATATGGTGGAATCAAATCTCTGGTAAAGGTGCAGTAGACACTCCTAATATTGGCGGCGGTAATGTAGGACCGTAATAGTAATGACACAAAGGAGGATGGCGTTATGCACAAAATTAAGCACATATTATTTTCCAACAGAGGAAGTGCCGTTGTGGAAGCGACCATCCTCTTCCCAATTATTTTTATGATCTTTTTCGGTTTGGTGATATTAGCAATGTATCTTCCAACCAGATCGGCGCTGCAATATGCAACGCAGGGAGCAGCCAACGCCCTTGCCATAGAGCAGGGCGATACCTGGCTGAATTATGATGAAAACAATTTAAGTTATAAGTGGACAGGCAGTAAGAGTGAATTGTCCAATGTCTATGTAGCGTTATTTAAGTCAATGGGCAAAGGCGACTATAACAGCAAGGCAAGAACGATTGTCACGAAGTTGGAAAGCAAAACACAGACTTTTAAGAGCGGCACACTCGAAGTAAAGTGCTATGTAAACAATTACATTATTTATAAGGAAATTATTGTAACAGCGACCAGAAAGATTCCATCGCCAATCAATTTATCATTCATCAATTTCCCAACGGAAATTCCGATCACAGTATCTTCTACTGCGGTTGTGCAAAACGGGGATGAATTTACAAGAAATGTAGATTTAGCGGTTGAAGTAGTTGGAAGACTGCGAAGTAAATATAAAACGATTGATAATATTTTTTCATCAATTGAGAAAGTAAGTCAGAAATTTTATGGCTTTTTCGGGGTATAGAGTATGAAATGGATAACAAGATTTTTGAAAAATTCAAAGGGTGCAGTGACCGTCATTGTAACACTTCTGTTGATTCCGTCCATATTAGTTTCTGGCACGGCAGTAGATGTCGCAAGAATTTATTCGGCAAAAAGTATTGTGCAGGATGCCAATTCGCTCGGAGCGAATGCAGCGATGGCACAATATAATGCGTTGTTGAAAGACTTATATGGTTTATATGGAATTGAAGATACAAAGCTTCAGTCAATGGTCAATGATTATATTAAGATTGCACTCTTTGGAGATAGTAATACAAATAAGGGAATGGGGACCTTTCAGCCATTTTACGGTTCGGATTCAAGTCTTAGTATTTCGGTAAGCTCAGAACATAACTTAGGTGAATTGGAAATTTTGCAGAGACAGATTGAAGAATACATGGCTTTGCGAGCACCAGTCGTTATTGCAGATGATATTATGGATATTATTGACTCAATGAAAAAAGTTTCAGCCGATGCAAATGTAATCAAGCAAAAACTTGATATTGATGATGAGTTGGAAGAGATTCATGAAATTTATAAGAAAATTTATCAGACAATAGGAAAGCTTGATGAGTATCCAAACGAGGAAACAATTATTTTAAAGAATGTAAATGATGTTTTGGAAGAAATAAACGGACAGTTTGGTGATCTCAAAACAGAAAGAGAAACGTATGCAAAGCTGAAAACAGATTTTGAGGAGACAAAAAATAAGTTTGAGAGCGAAATGAAAAAGCTGTCCACAGAGCTGGCAATAAAAGAAGCTGATAAGGTAGCTCTTAATTCTGAGAAAAGTAAAAAAGAACAGGCGTTAAGTTCAGCCGAAGATCGAAAGAGAGCTGCTGAAAGCAAAGCCGAAGAACAAAGAAAGGCCGCACAAGAAAGGGCAGAGGCAGATCGAATCGCGGCAGAGGAGAAAGCAAAGGAAGACGAGACACGAGAAGAAAAATCAGAAGATGAGAAGACAGAGGAGGAAAAAGCAGCGGAGGAATCAAAAGCCCAAGAAGAGCAAAAAGCAGCTGAATCAAAAGCACAGGAAGAGCAACAAGCAGCAGATGAGTCAAATCAGACACAGCAGCAAATTGATCAGGCAAATAATGAAATTCAGGGACTTAGCAGCGAAATTCAGCAGCTAGATAATAGCATTGCAACAGTAGAGAGTGATATCCAAAATCTTAAAGATTCAATTGCGGAGCTTGGAAAAAAACTTGCGCAGGAGACGGCAATTTATGAAGCTAAAAGGTTGGAATGCAAAGCAAAATATAAAGTGATTTTGGCAAATATATCATCACTTGCTTCGGGAGGACTTCTTGAAGAAGATTATAAAAAGGGAGAGGTCAATTCTGATAATCTTTACATTGCAGGAAGATGGCAAAAAACAAAAATATTGATTGGCGGCAACGCGGGAGATCTTTGGGGAGACAATATGAGCCTGAGTGCATGTCAGGCAGGTGCAAATAAGACCATTGATCATTATAAAAAATTGGCGGAGACTCTTGTAAATCAGCTGAAAAAAGCAGAAGAAAAGAAAGCAAAGCTTAAGGCAAAACTAACTGCATTGAAGGGAAATCTAAATAACTGTTCGGAGGGCTTAAAGGATGGTCTGACCCAAAAGAAACAGGAATATGGCAACCAATCTTTGCTTGAGTATTACGAGAAAATTTTGGAATATGATTTAAATAGTATGGCAGAGGATGTCGTAAATACCGATCAGCGTGCGCTCGAAGATATGCAGCGGTATATGGATGAAATGGGATATGGAATTGCAAAGATTGGAATGACAGGAGGATCATTGTCTGATGGAAAGGTGATCTCAGTTAAAAACCTTAGTCCTATTAAGTTTGAAGAATTTTGTGATATGGAGTATCCAGAAAAAAATCCTGGATTAACCGACGTCTTGAAATTATATGCGGAACTGACAAAGGAACAGTATTCCTTTGTGTCGCAGGATGAATTTCAGATATTTAAAGAAATCAGTGGAGATACTGGAAAGTTTTATGATGTGCTAGAAGAGATCATGAACAGCGCAGGAGTCGAAAAAGAATCTGAAATTAAGACGTCAATTACTCAGATTCTAAAGGTGGCAAGAGATTTGCTTCAGGGATCACTGAATATACCAGAGGGAGCAGCCTTTTATGCGACATCGATTGGAGGTGCAGTGACATCGGATTTTGGAACGCAGGATAACTGGGATGACACAAAGGAAGCTAAGAAAAGTGCAAAAAATGCCTTGGATAATCCGCTTCTTTCTGGGCTAAGTACAATTGCAAATGATTGTACCAATAAATTGCTTTTGGTGACATATGGAACTTCTATGTTTTCGAATTATGCAACTAATAAGCCAAACGCAGCAGAGAAAAAAGAAGTTAGCTTGGCAGAAATTCCATTCGGAAAAGAGGTGAATTATTTTTATCAGTCCGAGCAGGAATTTTTATACGGGGGAAGTTCGCTTGCATCTGATAATTTGAAGGCTGTTTCAGGAATGATTTTTCTTGTTCGTTTTATTATGAATTATGTGTCCTCTTTTGTATTGTCGGATGTAACAGGTTTAGTTCGAAATATTGCATTGGCACTTCCGTTCCCGGCAAACATAATAGTATCGGAACTCGCAAGATTTGGACTTGTTGTTGGACAATCAGTGATTGATTTAAATAAACTGCGAATGGGCTATCGAATCCCTATTATGCATACAGAAGCTTCGCATTCATGGCAGCTGAGTCCATCTGGCATTGCCAGTTTGGGAAGCGATGCGGTAAAAATGATGGACAGTTACCGGACTGGTGCAGATACAGAGGTTGATGAGGGAACTGGATTTAGCTATGCAAACTATTTGTCTGTATTGCTATTGTTTGTCGATAAGGCAATGTTAACACAGCGTATACAGCTTCTCATAGAGTTAAACTTAACGAATTATAAAAATAACGTAAATACAGATGAAGCGCAAATGGCTTCGCTTGAACGAATTCGCTTAGATAAGTATGCAGCTGGCATTTGTGTATCAACAAGTATTCAGATGAAAACATTGTTTTTTACTATGAAAATGTTTCAAGATGGCATAAATGGTGTGAAGCCTAGTGCAACTTATACGATCAGTGATACAGTTTACAGGGGGTACTGATTATGAGAAAGGATGAAAAAGGATATATAGTTGTTGAAACATTGATTGCGTTTACACTTTATCTGCTTGCCATTCTTTCTATATTAAGCCTGGTAAATATATCAGTTGTTCAGAGCAGAGTACATTATGTGATTACAGAAGCTTGTGAGAGTGTATCAATGTACAGCTATGTTTTTCAGGCTACCGGACAGGCAAAGCATATTACTGGTTTGTCAGGCAAAGCAGCTACCGCAGAAGCAAATGCAGGTGAGGTGGTAAGCAATCTAAATAAAATTATTGATTCTGGCAGGAATATGGATGGAGTCGGACTGGGACAGGGAATTTCAGGTGCATATGAAGCAGCTTCGAATATAAAGCCAAAAGATATTTTAGCCTCGCTGGTTCAAAATTTGCAAGACGCAGTATTTGCCCAGTGCATGAACGCGCTGTCTCACCATTATCTGGACAACTATGGTACAGATGGTTACGTAAAGCAGAGTGGAGATCAATATCTAAAAGATAACAATGTAAAAGACAATGTGACATTTAATGGCAACTATGGAATTGGCTTTAACGATTATAACATCAGCTTGTCATTAGGAGAGGGTGGAAGTCAGTTCTTAGATAAAAAAGGAGACATTACAGTTGCCATTTCTTATGAGATTGATTACCGATTTGGAGGGCTAAAGCTTCCATTTACAACACTAAAAATACGTCAGGTGGTAAAGACAAAGGCCTGGATGAACGGAGATGGGGATGGATACAAATAACAAAAAGAAAAAAATAGAATATGGCTTTTTAATCGTATTGTTCCTTTTGTTGTCAGGAGCGTATCTTTTTCTGAAATGGAACGAACAGACGAAGATTCAGCTTTTATTATCAGTATTGATGCTTTTATTTGGCTATTTGGCTGCCATATCTGATGCAAAAACACAGCGTATTCCAAACAAACTAGTTTTGATTATGTTGGCATGTTGGATGATTGTTGTGATTCCACAGCTGATCATTGCGCCAGACAATGCATACAATTTAGTCATGACAGGTTTGACTGGCTTTGTCGCAGGTGGCGGAATTACCATGTTTGCTTATCTTGCGAGTCGAAAGGGACTAGGCGGCGGTGATGTCAAGTTTTGTGCGGCAGCAGGCTGTTATATCGGAGCAACAGCTGTTCTTTCTGGTATTTTGTTTGGATCCATTTTGGCGCTTCTTGTAAACGCGGTGCTGATGATTGCAAGAAAACGGAAAAAGACAGATCGTTTTGCATTTGTACCTTATATAAATGCAGGGATTGTGATGCTTCTATTTCTTTCATAAAGGGGGATTTTTATATGAATCGGTTGAAACGACTTTTAGTGGCAATGAGCTTAAGCTTATTGTTAGCGGTTTCATGGCTGATTGCGTTCAGTCAGGAAAGTGATGGGCAGAAACAAAAAAAACTGATGGAAACGGCCAATAATTATTTAAAAGATGATATTTACATATTGGCGGTGCCTTATCTTGAAGAAGCTGCATCCTATAATACAAAGCAGACAGAAGAAATCGAAACACTTCTCAAACAGGCATATTTACAGCTTGTGGGTCAGGATGATTATCAGCAGCGATATACCAGTTTGCTGGATACGGAAATGGCACGAGAAAATGTAGACGAAGCCGTATTTGAGGAAGCTTTTGCGTATTATAAAGAGCAATCCAATTTGAAGAAAGCACTAGAAGTGGCAAAAGATGGAATAAGCAAAACAAAAAGCGAAAAGCTTGAAGATTTATATGAGTCCAATCGCTATGCGTATACGGTAGGATATGATTACTACAATGACGTAACCGAAATTTATAATAATACGGCTGTCGTAGAAAAGGAAAATAAATGGGGCCTTGTGACAACAGGTGGCTCTGGTGTGCTTCCATGCAGCTATGACAAAATGAGTAATTACAGCAATTCAAGAGTGATTATTAAAGATGGCAATGAGATCACAGCAATTGATACAAATGGGAATCGTATTGCACTTCTTCATGAGGATGCAGAGGACTTTGGAGCATTTGGGGAATCAGTGATTATGTTAAAGCTTGAAGATGGATGGCACATGGCAGGAAGCTCCTTTGTCACGATTTTGCCAACTGCATATGAGGAGATTGGAATGCTCAGTAGTGGGGCAGCCGCGGCAAAATTGGATGGAAAATGGGGACTTGTCAATACATCAGAGGAATGGGTCTTAGAGCCAAAATACGATGATGTAATTTGTGATTCACTTGGACGAAGCTATGCGCGCTCGTGTGTTTTTGTGCGAGATGAGGATGCAGTAAAACTGTTAACCAATTCGAAAGAAGGCTTCACACAGGCAGGCGGTGCATTTGAGGATGCCAAGCCATTCTTAGACTTATATGCAGCCGTAAAGCAGAATGGCAAATGGGGTTTTGCGGATACAGATGGAACAATTGTAATTGATTGCCAGTTTGAGGATGCAAAATCATTTGGACAGCATTTGGCTGCAGTAAAGCAGGATGGAAAGTGGGGCTACATTGATCAAAAGGGAAATGTGGTAATTCCGTGCATCTATGAAGATGCAGACAGCTTTCAGAATGGACATGCATTTGTGAAAACAGAAGCCGGATGGGTAGAAATCTCATTAGTAGAATACTCGTAAGGAGGAGCAAAGCGATGAAATATGAAATACAAGAAGAATATGACCTCGAAAAAGGACTAATGTTTCGAGTTATGTTTCCAGAAGAAGATGTTGATAAAAAAGCATTGTATACGGTGCAGAATGATATGCCGGATTTTTTGATTCCATTTAAGTGCAGAACGATAGATGGTTTTATGCAGTGTACGTATTTTGTAGGAAGTGATACGAAGCTTCAAAATCGTATGGGCGAGTGCGAAAAGCGTGAGTACATAAATTGTTGGAAGCGAGTTTTATCTCCTCTTTTAATCTGCAAAGATTGGTTTTTAAATGCGTACTCGTTTGTGTTTGACATTTCGTATCTGTACACGGATAAAAATGAAACCTATGTCCGTTATCTCTATATTCCTTCAAAGAAGGCAGCAAGCGATTTTTCACAGTTAAGCAGCATGGTTGCCGATATTGCGAAGGAAAATACAGTTGCAGATACAGGAATGGAGAATGCTGTTCTTCGAACCATCATGCAGGGCTTTTCACCGAAGGAATTTTTATCGTTGATTGAGAGTTTCGATTCACAGTCAGAAGAAAATCCACTGAAAAATGATATGATCGGTATGGCCGAAAAGCGTGTTTCACAGCCACAGTCCGAAAGCATAAAGGTATCCGAAAAAGCATCAGAGAAAGCGCCTAAGGTATCCGAGAAAATTATACCAAAATCATTGTTTAAGCAACAACCAACCTCAGAATCTCAAAAAAATATACAGCAGCCTGTGCCAGAGCCGCAAAGAACTCAAGCCCAGCCAAATCTATTTGATGAGATTCAGATTCATTTTTCAGATGAGGATGATGCAAGCAAGAAAGGTGGATTTTCATTTGGAAAAAAGGCAGCTCGTGAAGAGCAGCCTGAGAAGTCGACAAAGGCAAAAGCGGAAAAAGAAAAGGGAGGCTTTTTTAGTCGACTTGGAATTGGAAAAAAGAAGCCGTCAGCTGATAGCCGCATGGCAGAGAATGAAAATATAAGAGCAAAAGGTGTTGGTTTTTATAGAGAAGAGAGCGATGAGCAAATCTACGAGATGAGGCGAAGACCAGACGAGGAAGACGTGGATTCGGAAACGATAATCGGGTCAGCGCAGAACAATCAGCCAAGTTTGACTTATATTGGAAATTTGCCCAATATGCCAGCTCGTATTGAAGTTTCAATTGGTCCCGATTTGAATGAAGGTCTGAATGAAAGAGAGTCCGTTAAGCGTTTTACTATTGGACGATTTGATATCAATGTTGGAAGACGTCAGTCTGATTTTGAATTTGCAGAAAATACAAGAGGTGTAAGTCGACACCATGCAATTATTGAGCGTCGTGGACGAACCTATTCGATTACCGATTTAAATTCTTCTGCTGGAACCGTAGTAAATGGAATTATTCTTCGGGCAAATCAGACAGCAGAATTGACCAATAATTGTCATGTCTCATTTGGATATGATGGCGCGGATTATGTGTGGAGGGAATAAAGGAGGTCGAATGCTATGAACTGTGAAACACTTTTTTATACAGGCGTTGGAATCCTTTGCGCAGCAGCAATCCTTGGCATTGTGCTGCTGACGATTCATCTGATATCAGGAAAGCATTTAAAGAAGCAGCTGGAGAATGAATATGGAAAGAGAAGACATTGATGAGAAAGCACCTCATATTATAGCAGGTTCATATCAGATTTTGCAGCAGATTGGTTCTGGAGGAGGAGGCATTGTTTATTTAGGTCGTCATCTTCGTCTGGATAAGATGATTGTGCTAAAAGCCGACCGAAGAACACAAAAAATTGCAAAGGATGAGCTGCGAAGAGAAGCAGATATTTTGAAAAATCTCAGTCAAACCTATATTCCACAGGTATATGACTTTGTCGAAGATGATGGAATTGTCTATACGGTTGAGGATTTCATACCAGGAGAAAGCTTAGATAAGCTTTTAAAAAGAAAGGAAAAAATACCGCAGGCAACTATTATTGAGTGGGCATGTGAAATGCTTGAGGCATTGGTTTATCTGCATAGTCAACCACCTTTTGGTATTCTGCATGGAGATATAAAACCAGCAAATATCATGTTAAGACCTAATGGAACCATTTGCTTGATTGATTATAACATCGCATTGTTCCTTGGGGCAGATGGTGCAGTACAGCTCGGGTCAAGTGCTGGTTATGCATCACCAGAGCACTATGGAATCGACTATCGGACTTCATCAAAGACACAGCTTTCAAGGCAGACGCAGGTTTTGACACAGGTACAATCATCTGCGCAGACACAGCTTTCAGGGCAGAATGCGCAGACTATATATGACGATCGCGCAAAAACGATCTATACGCCGGGACCAGATGAGCAAAGCCACTTATTACAAAAAAATAAGGGTGTACGGGTGGATGTCCGTTCAGATATCTATAGTCTTGGTGCTACGCTGTATCATTTGCTCACGGGAAGACGTCCGGCGAAAAATGCAAAAGAAGTAGAGGCAATCGGGCGAGGGCAGATATCCGATGCAGTAGCAGCGATTATCGAAAAAGCAATGAAGCCAAATCCTGACGAGCGCTATCAAACAGCATCAGATATGTTATCTGATTTTGAACATCTTTACGAGCATGATAGGCGAACGATCAAAAGGCGAAAGCGGGCGCGTATTGCAGCTGCTGTGTGGGCATGTCTTGTAGCAGTGGGAGGAATGACCGTCTATACTGGTTTGCGCCAGATGGAACGCCGACAAAATATGTATGCATTAGCAGGAGATTCGCAGGAGGCGCTGCAAAAAGGTGATGTGCAATCAGCAATCAATCTTGCACTGCTGGCACTTCCGCAAAGTAACAGTATTTTTGAGGCACCAGCTACTGCAAAAGCGCAAAAAGCGCTTACGGATGCGTTAGGTGTATATGAGCTATCGGATGGCTTTTTTGCAAGCAGGCAGATTGAGCTTCCAGCAGAAGTTTTTGCAATGTGCATGTCGCCAAATGGAACACGCGTTGCCGTACTATATGCGTATGAGATGGCTGTTTATGACCTTGAGTCAGGAAAGAAGCTAATAGTACGCCCGGCAGAGCGGTCTGCACTTTCAGAAGTCGAGTTTTTAGACGATGATACCGTTATATTTGCAGGTGCTTCTGGCATAGAAGCATTCAGCTTAAAAGACAATATTGTTTTGTGGACTGGAGAAAAAGCAACCGCGATTACTGTTTCAGAGGATAGGTCTAAGGTTGCAGCAGTCTATAAAGACAGCAAAGAATGTTTTGTATATGATGCCAAAACGGGAAATAGGCTTAGCACAATTGATTTTGATGGCAGAGGTCAAAGCACCGCATACAATCCGATTTTTGCAAATCCAAATGATAATGTGTTTGAACTAAATGAAGATGGCTCATGGCTGGCGGTAAGCTTTGCAGATGGTTCACTAGAGGTCTTTAACTTGAATGATGTGGACGACAGCGTGATTTTGTCTGATGCCAGCGATTTTGTCCGATTTGAGGGTGGGTTTTACAAACAGTATTTTGTATTCTCCGCACAGGATAAAAAGCAATCACTATGTGCGATTATTGATTTAAAAGAATTGCAGAAGACTGGTGAATTTACATTGCAAAGTCATATCGGAGTGGAGTGTGATAACACTGGAATTTATATTTCAAATGGCAATCTGTTAGTAAAAATGGATCCAGAGACAGGGAAACAGAAATCAGTCGCAGCAACACTTACGGATATCATTTCCTATATGAGATCTGATAATTTTATCGTAGCAGCATCAGATGATAAGGCATATCGTGTATTTACACCGGACGCACTTGAAATGCAAGTCTTTTCAAGTGAATCGGATCCTGATTTTGTTGGTATCTCCGATAAATATTTGTGTGTAGGCTCACGAAGTGCAACAATGCTTCAGGTCATGAAACTCAAAGAGCATGATCAAGCTCAGATTGCATCATATAATGCAAAGTATTCCCATTCGGAGGCGCGAGTAAACAGTGATGATGAAACCGTTATGTTGTTTAATTACAAAGGATTTTTGATTTCGAATTTTTCAGGAGAAGAGATTTGTGATGTTTCACTTGATAATTCCGATAAAATCTATGATCAGCAGTATTTAAGGCAGACAGATGGCAATTATTTGGAAGTCACGTATTACGATGGAACTGTAAATGGCTATTCAGCAGAGGATGGAATGCTTGCTTATACAAAAGAAATTGAGCCGCCAGATGATAGTTTGTATGAGGAATTTTATACGGATGAATACCGGATTACATCAAAATTAAACGGTGCGCCAGAGGTATATAGTTTAAAAACAGGCGAAAAATTATTTGATTTGATCACAGAGGAGTATTTAACATATGTCACACAAGTTGGTGAGTATATTGTCACTGAATATCTGACAGCAGGAGGCGAGCGCTATGGACTATTGCTAAATACAAATTGTGAGACGTTGGCGCGTCTGCCAACACTTTGTGATATTGAGTACCAGACAGATGAACAAAATGAAGGACAAAGTGAAGTGCATTTCATTTTTGATGATGGGCTGGGCAATTTAAGACAAAGCAGGCTGTACTCGTTAGATGAGCTTGTCGATATGGCAAAAACTTGGGAAGGAACGAATGCTGATATAAGTAGTATCAGTAATGTAAGTACTCAAGAAGAGCCGGAAGTAAGCCTGCAAGAAACAAAGGAGGGAGATTTGCAATGAGAAGAGCAAAGAAAGGACTTGCAATTTTAGCAAGTACCGTGCTGATGGTCACGTCAGCAGTAAATTATCATGGACTGACATTTTCAACGAATGTCTATTCAGAAGAAACATCAAATGCAGAGACGGTGTCTGAGGTGGAAAACACACAGGCAGAATCAGAAACATTTATTCAGCCAGTGGCACCGATAGCAGAGGTGCCGACAGAGGCATCGGTAGTTGAAACGCAGGCAGAAACTATCGTGCAGGAAAGCAGCATCGAGAACGCAGAGGAGGCAACAGCAGAAACAGAAAGCACAGCTGCAATTACTATGGCTGAAAGCGAAAGTGAGTCAGTAACAGAAAATGTAGCTATATATGAGACATCTGAAGAATCTTCTGAAACAGAGGATATAATAGAATTGCCAGAGGATGAGACTGAGGTCGAAACAGAAACGGAGACCGAGATAGAAACATCTGAAGAAAGTGAGGCAGAAACAGAGGAAGAAATATCCGAAGAAGAAACTGAATTTGAGGATGGAATCGCAGTAATGTCATTACTGCCTCTGGAAGAAGTGACAGCATATCTGGATCTTGGAAATAAGACTGAAGATGAAATTAAAAATATGTCAATCGACGAAGTGTTAAATTTATTGCAGGATTCAGATGGTAATAAGATTTCTATTTCAGAGGAAGCAACAACTGCTTGGCGTTATGTCAAAGATGAGACAGATGGTGTAGAGCAATATGAAGAGTATCCTTTGGGACAGAATGTAAAAATTGATATGTCTTCGACTGATGAGAAAATTACAAAATATTCGATGGAATTGATTGTAGGAGATGGACAACAGTTAAATGCAAATAATAAAAGGTATTTGATAACAGTATATTTGTCACAAGTTCTTTTGGAACAATTTTCTTATGAACTTTATCAGCAAGATGAATCGGGTGTAAGAACTAAAATCAATCCGAAAAAGTCAAATCAAATGTCACTTGAAGAAAATGAGGGATTTGTTACATATATAGAAATCGAAAATTATACAAAAGGAACCGAATACTATCTTGGAATTCATTCTGAAATAGCGGAACATCCTAATGTTCAGACTGATGTGTATAATGATATAGAGTGGGATAAATATAAAGCTGGTTTAGAGGCAACACCATGTACAAATCAGATTTTAAACCAGAATATGACAAGACAAGATAGTGGATTAAAAGGGGTATATGACTTTTCGACAACATCAACAGATGAGGAATTGAAAAAAAATATTTTCCATGTAATCAGTACAGATCGAAAAACGGGTGCTGTGATTTCCTCAGCAACGTTGGCTTATGTTATTTTAGTTGATGCAGTTTTTATGGAAGGAAAGCTTTTAGCATACGATGGTCAGAGCAACAGTATGGTTAGTGCAACATGTATGGAGTCAGTTTTTAAAAAAAGCTTTTTGAAACATTCATCTAATGAAACATTTGATGTGAATGTTTATGGATACATGCTGAAACAAAAATATTTAGCGTCAGATGAATTATATTTTGCCATGGTAATGCCAGAAGTAGAAATAGAAGATGGACTGGTAAAGGTAGTTGAGGGATTGTATGCATCATTAGAAGATGCATCAGATGAGCCAGATATTCAATCTCAGTTTTTTGCTTCAAACTTTAATAGTGGATTGACTGGATATCAAGGAAATTATAAAAAAGGAAAATTCTTTACACTTTTTTTTGCAAATGGAAGGATAGATTATATTGGGGTTATGATAATGGATTACGATTCTCAGTATGATCCAGACTACGTTAAGAGTTTTACTGATGCACCAGTCATTGGTGAAGCTGATCCATGGTTCCAGATTACAGGAATTATGCAGAATGATATTGAAATTCCGTCATTTATTGTCCAGAACGGTTCTAACATGAATCTGGATACAATGTATGGCTATGGATATCAGACTGTTCTGATTCAAGATGAAAATGTAGATTTGTCTCAATTACAGCCAGTGTTCTGGACCGCAGATACAGAGCATGTCACGGATGTTCGTGTTAATGGTCAGCTTGTAACATCAGGAACAGTTATTGATTGTTCAACTGGAATTGTACAGTACACAGTAGTTATTGATGGTCATCAAAGAAACTATCAGGTAAAGTTTGTGAAAAGTTCTCCAGAGGCAAAGCTTTTTGTGGCAGGTCCTCAGACACAGGAAGTATTTCTTGATGAATATACTGAGTATAAGCATGATATTTTAATTGCCAATATGGGACAAAAAGAGTTGACGGGATTGCGTGTTGAGTTAAATGCAACAAACTGTAAGTTAGATGATTACTGGACAGTAGGTGGAGAAAACAATAATACACTGGCACCATTTAATTCAACGACAACAGATACAGAATATGGAGTTTTGGGTAATCTCGCAAAGGTGCGTTTACTTCCATTGAATGATGAAGGTGGAGAGATTGAAGGAACGTTAACTGTTTATGCAGATGGGCAGGAACCAATTGTAATTAATTTGACTGGTCGTGCTCAGAATCCGAAGATTGTAACTGATCAGGAAAAGTTTGACCAAGTAACCGCAGTTAAGTATGTACCGTATTCCTATATGATTACTACTAATTGTATGTATGATTGGACCGATGCTACATATACACTTACTGGAGATTTACCAGATGGTGTTGAGTGGATTCAAGAGACCGGTGAAATTTATGGTGTTCCTCAAGAAGCAGGAACATTCCCGATTACAGTAGAAGCTACATTTAAGAGTGATACTTATACATTTGAATCGTCAAAAGTTGACCTGGTATTAACAGTAAAAGATAACACAGCAGAGAATGTATATAATGCATCTGATGATGGCTATAGCATAAAACAGGCATTGGGAACTGATACAGGTGATTATAATTTCGTTTTGACATCACTTGAAGATGCGACATTTGTATCATATGGAGAGTTCTCTGAATTTGATCATGAATATTGTGGTGTATGGCTAAATGGTCAAAAATTGGTGGAAGGCAAGGATTACGATGCAGAGCCTGGAAGTACTAGAATTACGATTCATGGTGAGACATTTGAAAATACAGATTATGTAAATCAGGATGGAGAAAATACGATTGCACTTGAATTTCGTAAAGATGGAGACAGAAATGAAGAGCTTAAGAGAACTTCTCAAAACTTTACTATTAATGTGACAAAGCCTACTGAGCCAGAACCAACTGTAGCGCCGACAACAGCACCAAAGCCAACAGTTGCTCCAACAAAACCGACTGCTGAGCCGACAAAGCCAACAATTGTGCCAACGAAACCAACAACTACTCCGACGAAGCCTACAACCGAGGAGACCACAACAGCGAAGGCAACAACCGCAGAGGAACCTACCAAGGAAGAATCTACGACTGCAAAACATTCTGAGTCATCAGTAACTACAGAGTCGTCAACAGGAACAAAAGCAGATGAAACAAAATCTACAGTATCTTCTACGGAGACACCAGAAACAGCAGCAACAGCAAAGGAAAATGAGACAAGTGCAAGTTCTACAGAGACAACAGTAGCGTCTGTTAAGTGTACTGTAAAGATGGTTGATGCAGAAAACAAGGCAATCAACAATTTAAATCTTGAGCTTCACTCAACACCACAGAAAACATTGACAGATATAAATGGTTGTGCAGCCTTTGATTCAATTGAATTTGGTTCTCATACACTCTATGTAAAGAATATAGATGGAGCAACCGAAGGTTCTGTATCCTTTACAATTGCAGAGGGAAATACATTAGCATTGAATGGCAATGTAATCACTGCGCCAAACGGAGCTGATTTCATTTTGACTGTTCGTTACGATCAAAATAACTTGGAGTTAGTGTCTATTCATGACAATGCAACAAGATCCTCAGAAGTTATTCTTGGAATTGAAGATTATGCAGAATGGATTGGAGCATTCTTGTTTGGTGTTGGTATTGCAATGGCAATGTATCTTTGTGTGTACGCAATTAGTAGCGCAGTAAGAAGACGCAAATAACAAGTTTTGTTCAATACGATAGTTTTGCATCGTAAATGAGGACAACAAGCAATAATAGCATGTGACAAAAAAGACTCTCGCATAGATATAGCATGGCAGCTAGTAAGCAATAGTTGCATAGTGCTGCCTATGTGGGAGTCTGCTTTTATTAAAATTCAGGTTAAAAAGAAGGAGAAGCAATATGTACACATGGTTGAAAATTTTAAATGCGCAAACAATGATGACAATTGGTGACATTTATAAGATGAGTGATCTTAAAACATTTATGGAAAAATATGGGGCTTTTCTTAGTGAACATTATATAACTATATTATTTTGCATTATATTGTTTACTACATTGCTTCTTATTCTTCTACATCCTAAGTGATTGTTGTATAGAATATGTTCGTAAAGAATGTATTTTGTCTTGAAAAACATAAGTTCTAATGATACAATGAAACTGAGAGGAGACCTTTTATAATACACGTACAAATGATAAAGCGGCGCAGCCATCAAAATACACCAGATAAAAGCCCCAATTTGGGAAATACATATAGAAAGAATTGGAGGACTTTTGATGGTCAAACCAAAGGAAAAGCAGCCAGATGCAAAGATACAGTGGCATCCAGCATTTTGCGCAGCGGCAGAGCTTGAACTTCGCTTAAACAAAGCAGATCTCGAATTTAAACGAGAATACAATTTAAGCAAGAAGCCACTGCAGATGGATCTGTTAATCATTGAGAAGCGAAAGAATGCGCAGATTCAAAACGAAATCGGAACGATCTTTCGCGGACATAATGTAATTGAGTACAAGTCGCCAGATGATGGAATGACGATTGATGATTTTTTCAAGACACTGGGATATGCCTGTTTGTACAAAGGATTGGGAGAGAAAGTCAATCAGATTCCATTAGAAGAACTGACAGTTTCCCTTTTCAGGGCATCAGCACCAAAGCAGCTGATGAAGCAGCTTATCGATTATGGATATAAAGTAGAACTGCATACGTCTGGCATATACTATGTACAAGGCTTTTCGATTCCGATTCAAATCGTTGTAACAAAGGAACTTGATTCAAAGAATCATGAAAGCCTAAAGGTATTGTCGAGAAGCGCAGAGAAGGAAGATATCCAGAAGTTTACCGAGCTAGCAAGAGACTTTTCAGAGCCGGGAGACAAGGAAAAGGCAGATGCAGTGCTGCAGGTAAGCGTAGCTGCAAACAGAGAAAAATATGACGAAGTCAGGAGGTCAGAAAATATGTGTGAAGCATTGCGAGAGCTTATGAAGGAAGAGATTGAAGAAGAACTTAAGAAAAATCGTGAGAAAAGCCTTGTAGAAGGACACTCTGAAGGTGAAACTCAGGCAAAAAAAGAAATGGCCTATGAGCTTTACCACGAAGAAGGCTTTAGCATTGAGCGAATTGCAAAGTTAGTTAAGCAAGATCGTGAAACGGTAGAGAAGTGGCTGCAGGAAAAGACAACTGCTTGACATACTCCCACGGTTAAAACCGTGGGCTTTCCCACCCGACTTTTGTAAACTAACAAAAAATATATAAAAACATATTTAGAGGGCAGACATCTGGTATGATCTGCTCTCTTTACTAAAATGAAAAATTATATTATAATGATTCAGCGCAGAAAACCCCGGCCGTTCGCAAGAACGTCCGAGGGATGAATGCGCCGATTACAAACAACGCAACCATCATTCCAACAGGGTTTTCTTCTGGAATTGTTGGTTTTTCTTGGCCTGATGTTCTTCAGAACGCT
>ERZ857750.82-NODE-82-length-134219-cov-13.375839_pt1 | contig 134219 bp, 104 predicted proteins | sample MGYA00519915_ERZ857750 | MGnify/ENA primary metagenome ERZ857750 (study PRJEB31778, sample SAMEA3449358) | human gut metagenome | biome: human gut; feature: human-associated habitat; material: faeces | place: United Kingdom | collected 2010/2012 ...
TGTTCCGTGAGTGGGTGGTTACACCAGAGCGCCCGCTCAGGGAGTGGTTTTAAGGGGAGCAGATGGATATCACGCCGATACTTCATGCAATTTGTGCAGTAGCCGTGCAGGGGCTGGTCGGGTGCATTACCGGTGACTGGGTTTACGGAGCGATAGCGGGTTGTACGTTCTTTATTGCCCGAGAACATACCCAGGCAGAATATCGCTGGATTAAGCGTTTTGGTGATGGTCACAGACAGAACATGCCGTGGTGGGGCGGTTTTGATCCGCGTGTGTGGAATGTGGCCAGTCTGATGGATTTTGTGGTGCCGGTGGTGGCCTGTGCGGGATTGTATGGCTGTATGCTGATTTTTAGCTGAAAAAAAGGGGAGCACTCAGGCTCCCCAACCAGAAGAAGTCGCTTGAAACGACAAGCTCGTTGTTATGCCTTTTAAGAATGTCATACAAAACAGGTCATTACAGTGATTATGATCCCGTTATTGCATAAACCAGTCGTCCGCGGTTTGCCAGACTTCCTGTAGTGTTTCCTGTACGAACTCCAGTGCTGATTCTTTATCGACGGCTCTTAAAATGGTGAGTCCATCATTGCTGGCAGATTTAACGATCACATCTGCATCGTCATATCGCTTACCTATGCGGCGCAGCATTTCTTGCTGCAGAGCAGGAACAGAACCTTTCGGCATTTTGCTGATTTTTTCTTTAGCGATACAGATCTCAACACGCATAACCCCCTCCTGTAACTGTAGTTATGTACAGGTGTTATTTTTAGCTGTGTGGATAACCAGTGTCAATTGGTAATATTGCCTATGGGGCATCTATGGGGCATGTATGGGACACTTTTTATCGGCGAAATCCGTCGAAGTTCGTCGACATCGAAAACGAATCATCTGTCCAACCCTTGAAAAATGGCGCTCCTGGACGATCTTCGTCGATTTTTAAAAATGTTGCGTCACGCGCGTAACGTGACAGGATTAATATCACAAAGCAACGCCACTTCACCAATTGTGTAAAGCGCCATCGTCTCACCCTTGCTCGCGAGGTCCCGGTTTAACTTTAGACGCAGTTTTGCGAACCAGGTAGTTTTGCCCGTTTTTTGTGCATCTATAGGGTGATTTTATTTTTGCCAGGCGATTTTGAGTGATCGTACTCACGAATTCTCATTTTTCTGCAAGAGTTCAAAGAAAGTTAAACGCAGGCAATGTATGTTACGCGTTTTAAAGGGAAGTGTGGTTTGCGGGTATGTACGATTTTAATCTGGTGTTGCTGCTGCTTCAGCAGATGTGCGTTTTTTTAGTCATTGCATGGTTAATGAGTAAAACGCCATTATTCATACCGTTAATGCAGGTCACGGTTCGTCTGCCGCATAAATTTCTCTGCTACATCGTCTTTTCCATCTTCTGCATCATGGGCACCTGGTTTGGGTTGCACATTGACGATTCTATTGCCAATACCCGTGCGATAGGCGCGGTAATGGGCGGCTTACTCGGCGGTCCGGTCGTCGGTGGGCTGGTTGGGCTGACCGGCGGCTTACATCGATATTCGATGGGGGGCATGACCGCGTTAAGTTGCATGATCTCGACCATCGTTGAAGGATTACTCGGTGGCCTGGTACACAGCATCCTGATCCGCCGCGGGCGCACTGATAAAGTCTTTAACCCCATTACCGCCGGTGCCGTCACGTTCGTCGCTGAAATGGTGCAAATGCTGATCATCCTTGCGATCGCCCGACCTTATGAAGATGCGGTGCGTCTGGTGAGTAATATTGCTGCGCCAATGATGGTCACCAATACCGTCGGCGCGGCGCTGTTTATGCGTATATTGCTCGATAAACGCGCGATGTTTGAAAAATACACTTCGGCTTTTTCTGCCACTGCGCTGAAAGTGGCAGCCTCGACGGAAGGCATTTTGCGCCAGGGGTTTAACGAAGTGAACAGCATGAAAGTGGCTCAGGTGCTGTATCAGGAACTGGATATTGGTGCAGTCGCGATTACCGATCGAGAGAAATTGCTGGCCTTTACCGGAATTGGTGACGACCACCATTTACCCGGCAAACCGATTTCTTCAACTTATACTTTAAAAGCGATTGAAACCGGTGAAGTGGTCTACGCTGATGGCAACGAAGTACCTTACCGTTGCTCTTTGCATCCGCAATGCAAACTGGGGTCGACGCTGGTAATTCCGTTGCGTGGTGAAAATCAGCGGGTGATGGGCACCATCAAATTGTATGAAGCCAAAAACCGTTTATTCAGTTCAATCAACCGCACGTTGGGTGAGGGGATTGCGCAATTGCTTTCGGCGCAGATCCTTGCCGGGCAATATGAGCGGCAAAAAGCGATGCTCACCCAGTCAGAGATCAAACTGCTTCACGCCCAGGTGAATCCCCATTTTTTGTTTAATGCGCTTAACACCATTAAAGCGGTGATCCGCCGCGACAGCGAACAGGCCAGCCAGCTGGTGCAGTATCTTTCCACTTTTTTCCGCAAAAACTTAAAGCGGCCTTCGGAGTTTGTTACTCTCGCCGACGAAATTGAACATGTGAATGCTTATCTGCAAATTGAAAAGGCGCGCTTCCAGTCGCGGTTGCAGGTCAACATTGCTATTCCGCAAGAATTATCCCAGCAGCAATTGCCCGCGTTTACCCTGCAACCGATAGTGGAAAACGCCATTAAACATGGGACATCACAACTGCTGGATACAGGGCGAGTGGCAATCAGCGCCCGACGTGAGGGGCAACATTTGATGCTGGAGATCGAAGACAATGCCGGTTTGTATCAACCGGTAACCAATGCCAGTGGGCTGGGGATGAATCTGGTGGATAAGCGTTTACGTGAACGGTTTGGCGATGACTATGGAATAAGCGTCGCCTGTGAGCCTGATAGTTACACCCGAATAACGTTACGACTACCATGGAGGGACGAGGCATGATTAAAGTCTTAATTGTCGATGATGAACCGTTAGCACGGGAGAACCTGCGTGTATTTTTGCAGGAGCAGAGCGATATTGAAATCGTTGGAGAGTGTTCAAACGCCGTGGAAGGGATCGGCGCGGTGCATAAACTGCGCCCGGATGTGCTGTTTCTCGATATCCAGATGCCGCGCATCAGTGGTCTGGAAATGGTGGGGATGCTTGACCCGGAACATCGCCCGTATATTGTTTTTCTCACTGCGTTTGACGAATACGCAATTAAAGCCTTTGAAGAACATGCCTTTGATTATCTGCTGAAGCCAATTGATGAAGCGCGACTGGAGAAAACGCTGGCGCGATTGCGTCAGGAGCGCAGCAAGCAGGATGTTTCGCTGTTACCGGAAAATCAACAGGCGCTGAAATTTATCCCTTGTACGGGGCATAGTCGGATTTATTTGCTGCAAATGAAAGATGTGGCATTTGTCAGCAGTCGGATGAGCGGTGTCTACGTTACCAGCCACGAAGGGAAAGAGGGCTTTACCGAATTGACATTACGTACCCTGGAAAGTCGTACACCACTACTGCGCTGCCATCGTCAGTATCTAGTTAACCTCGCGCATTTACAGGAGATTCGTCTGGAAGATAACGGCCAGGCCGAGTTGATTTTGCGTAATGGCTTAACCGTGCCGGTCAGCCGCCGTTATCTGAAAAGCTTAAAAGAGGCGATTGGCCTGTAAAAGACTGCTAAAATGGCTTTTTGCCTCATCAACACCTGAAGGCCTCATGCTAAGTAACGATATTCTGCGCAGCGTGCGCTACATTTTGAAAGCCAATAATAATGACCTGGTGCGTATTCTGGCGCTGGGTAATGTCGAAGCCACCGCGGAACAGATCGCCGTCTGGCTACGTAAAGAAGACGAAGAGGGTTTTCAGCGTTGTCCGGACATTGTTTTGTCGTCATTCCTCAATGGCCTGATTTATGAAAAACGCGGCAAGGATGAGTCTGCTCCGGCACTGGAGCCGGAACGTCGCATTAATAACAACATCGTGCTGAAAAAATTACGCATCGCGTTTTCGCTGAAAACCGATGACATTCTGGCTATCCTCACCGAACAGCAGTTCCGCGTTTCGATGCCGGAAATTACAGCGATGATGCGCGCACCGGATCATAAAAACTTCCGCGAATGCGGCGATCAATTTTTACGTTATTTTCTGCGTGGACTGGCAGCGCGCCAGCATGTGAAAAAAGGCTAAAAAATTGGCGGTCATGTTTAGAGCATGACCGCCAACCGATTATTTCACTTCTTTAAAACCAGCGGCTTTCATCACCAGTTCCATTTGCGCCATAGTGATACCTTTTTTGGCATCTTCAGCAGAAACGTTGATTCCTGAAATACCCTGCAGGGCTTTAAAATCCACTTTTTCCATATCGATAGTCACGTTTTCCTGCGCGTAGGTATCGGTATAGGTTAATTTTTCTTCAACACCCGCGATGTTTTTGTATTTGGCGCTTAACGGCTCAAGTGTCTTGGCAGCATCTTCTTTGGTGGTTGCACCAATGGAGGCAAATTGAATTTTGGTTTCAGAAGATTGCTTAAGCACCTTGTCACCTTTGTAGACATAGGTAATGGCAATTTCAGTGCCGTTCAGATTGGCGCTGAATTTCTTCGATTCTTCTTTGTCACCGCAGCCAGCAAGAGAGAAAACCAGAACAGATGCAACAACGAGGGAAAACAGCTTATTGAAAGCCTTCATGTAAAACTCCATTTTATTTAATCAAGGAACTGGTGACTCTCACCAGGGGCTATATAGGATATGCCTAATACCGTGGCGTGAGCAGTCCGGAACTGGAGTAGAACTCTTAGTAAAAAGCACTATTTCATCCTTGTTGCTGAAGCATGGGGAATAATTGTTCGCAAAGCAAAACACCGTTATTCATTGCTTCTACCCGTGCCTCGCTTTCTGTATTACGAAATTGTCCCAACACATGTGCCAGCCGATAAAAACCCACCGCGGTGAGGTCATTCGCCAGCAACTCTGCCTGACCAATAGCACTCTGTTCCTGATAGCGCCAGCCGTTATGGAGCAGTTGAATAAGTAACGCCTGGCAGCGTATCAGCAACTGATGAGCAGTAGACGGCACAGGCAAAACGCTGGCAGAAGGTAGCGGTGCCACAGGCGTAGTTTCTGCGTCCAGCGCCCAGGCACGGGTTTTTGTCATCATCACCCGTGGTTCCAGTGTCAATTGCCCTTCAACAAAACTGACAAAGCCAGAAACCAGACACACGGGGTCGTCTGTTTGTTGCAAAAGCGCCGCCATGCGTTCAACGGCATAAGGTGCGCTGGCTGAGGCTGGTAATGATAACGTCAGCACATTATCTTCCCCTTCGCCGCTAATGACCTGCGCATCCAGCGTCTGGCGGCTGCTGTCCCAACCGAGCGAAATACACTCAGCGACCGGCAGAATAAATAAGTTATCGACCTGATTAAGAGGCCGTATGCAGGCGGGGGGACGCTGGCGTAAATATTCCCGCAAAGCCACAATGCCCGGCTGGCGTAACGGCGCGCTCAACATTTGCCAGGCATCAGGCGACAGCGGCACAACGCTGCTTAAGCGGTTGCGGGTAGCTAACAGCAGCTCGCCATCGGCACTGCGTTTTGCTGCTTGTGAAACAATTTGCCCGCCCGCCAGTGCGCCAGCCTGAAAACTAAACAGCCGACGCGTAGCTGCCGGTGAGTTTTCCTGTTCACTTCGCGGCCAACTGCGCGAAAGGTGCAAAATACTGCCGGTGTCGGGATCGGTAAACCAGATGCGTAAACCATAATGCTCAATATCCTGCCAGCAACGCATACCTAAAGACACCAGCCGCAGATGATCAAGCTTTGCTTCTCCGGCAATGCCAGAGCCAACGACCGTGCGCCACGGCACAGGAGGAACTTCACCAATACTGTCGCGCCGGGCCATCTCTTGTGCGCAATTTAATCGACTGTTTAATGCCGCAAGCTGATGTAAGCATTCTCCGGCATTATAGTGGCTGGCGCGGGCGTGGAAGGCATCAACGCTGGCGCGCAGTTGCCGTAGCGATTCACTCACCCAGCGCCAGTTGCAGGTCTCTGCCGCCTGCAATGCGCGGTTGAATGCTGCCTCGTAATGGATGAGCGGCTGGCTGATGCCGCCAAGCCATAATGTCTGGCTTAATTGCTGAACATATTGACGACACGCGTTGCCTTCTTCGCTGGCAAACGGATCGTCAGATGATGTGACGTGTTCGCTGCGCATCTGCCAGATTAAATGGTTAAATTCTGCTTGCTGCGCTTTGGCCTCGACGAAGGCCTGTACCGCCAGTACGACATGTTCGCAAAGTGTGCCTTCAATACAATCACAACGGGCGAAACGAATACTGCTGCGGGAATAAAAACGCACATCGCTCATCGGTAAGCGGGCAGAGGGAATTTCACCCGGCGCACAGAACAACTCAATGGTGATGCCTTTAGCGACCAGCGCCTGTGCGCGTTTGCGGGTAGCATCGGGAAGGGTAGCCAGTTCTTCCAGCCAGATTGCCGGATCCCACTCTTCTTCTTTTTCCGTAGACTGAGTGGTGGCACAAAGTCGTTGATAACTTAACACCAGCATCACGCGATGACGGCACATACCGTTGGCCCCGCAACTGCACTGAGCCTCTTTCAGTGCCTGGCCGTTCGCCAGCTGGGTACGGACACCGTCACTGAAGGTGGCGATTAAAGCGTCGTTCTCATGGCTGATCTCCGGGACGTTGCCATTTTCCAGTTCCTTAAGACTGCGCTTAACAAAACCGGCATTGCTTAACGCCGTCAGGGCCTGCGGTGTCAGTTCTAATAATTCCGGACGTAGTGAATTCATGACTGAAGATTCTCCGCAAGCCATGATGCCAGCTCGCCCGGCGTCATGGCGGCTATTTGTGCGCCGACATTAACCAGCGCCTGGGCCGTATCGCGGTCATAGCAAGGTGTTGCGGTGCTATCGAGCGCTGCCAGTCCCAGCACTTTGATGCCGCTCTGGACACACTTTTTCACCTGATGCGTCAGTAATGATGATGAACCCCCTTCGTAAAAATCGCTCACGAGGATAATGACGCTTTTCGCTGGTTGTTCAATAAGTTGCCGACCATACTCCACGGCACTGGCGATATTGGTCCCGCCGCCCAACTGTACTTTCATTAATAACTCTACCGGATCGGCAACGTCTGCCGTGAGATCAACGACGCTTGTGTCAAACGCCACCAGATGGGTACGAATGCCGGGTAACTGCCACAAACAGGCCGCCATCACCGCAGAGTGGATCACCGAATCGACCATCGATCCGCTTTGATCAACCAGTAAGACCAGTTGCCATTGTTCGCTTTGGCGTTTAATGCGGCTGTTAAAGCGGGGGGATTCGATATACAACTTGCCGTGTTGCGGGTGCCAGTGTTGCAGGTTGGCGCGCAGAGTACTTTTGAAATCAAAGTTTCGCGCCAGTGGAATAAATGAACGGCGACGGCGATCGCGGACACCAGAAAAAGCCTGACGAACTTCCTTTGCCAGTCGAGCCATAATTTCTTCAACAACCTGGCACACTATCCGGCGGGCGGCAGCCAGTACTTCGGGGTTCATCAGATGTTTGGTGTGCAAAACAGCGCGTAGCAGGCTTTCAGAAGGCTGCATACGTTCCAGCACGTCGAGATTCGTCACCACATCTTCAATGCCGTAGCGCAGCACGGCATCGCTTTCCAGCCGCTCAATCACCTGCTGCGGAAACAGCGTGTGAATACTGTTGATCCACTCAGGGGTGGTGAGATTTGAGCCACCTAATCCACCGGAACGTTCACCACGCTGGAGCCGTTCAGGATCGCGCCCATACAGCCACTCCAGCGCGTGGTCTATCTGCCGGGCGTTGTCATCCAGCCCACAAAGCGTCGTTTCTGCCGCTTCGCCAAGAATTAATCGCCAGCGTTGTAGCTCACGGGTGGTCAGAAGATCGTTCAGTTCAGACATGGAAAACTCCCCAGTTTTGCAGCGATGCCAGTGCCTGCTGTTCGAGTTGTTGATGATGTGCAATGGCCTGTGGTGGACAATGCAACGGCATTTGCAGCGCCGAAACGGGAAGTTGCGCCAGTTGATAATGCTCAAGCACCTGATGCGCCAGCGTCCCGCGTTCTCGTGGTGGTAGCCAGGCCATCGCCGCGCGTAAATCGGGCAGGGCGTTAATAAAATCGGCTTCACTCAGTTGATTTAAATGACTGCTGAAACCGGCGATAAATGCCGGCTGACAGGCCAGTTGATGGCGGGCCAGCGCCAGCAAACCGTGCAGCGCCTCACCAGATTGTGCCGGGGATAACTGCGCCAGCATCGTCAGCGCCGCTTCGGCACTGGCGTTGGGATGTTCCAGACGCATTAGTGCGCCAAGAGCCGCGCCGCGATCCAGCGCCGGGGCATGAATTGCCTGACTGCGTCGCTCCAGTAAGGCTACCGCCGCAGAAAGAGAAACGCCGGGTAAATTAACGCCGCTATGTAGATCGCGCAGAATATGGCAAAGCGCTTGCCAGCTATGCAGGTGAGCGTGAAACTCCTTTTCATCCGGTCTGCCGTTAGATTCACACAGCCACAGCGTGCGATCGATAGTCGCGCATAACGTCGTTTGTAATATCTGCGCGCCTTGCATACCGCTAATTTCATCCAGCCGCCATAAGGCATAAAGCACTTCCAGCGCCTGGCCCATTTCGGCAAATTGATTTTCCTGGGCGATTAATAGTGTGAGTTGCTCCAGTAATTGTTGACTGAAGGACGCCAGACCCGCTAACGCCGCCTGGCTAAGACATGTGGTGATACTGCCGATTCCGCCCGCGTCCAGCATATCGGCTTCTAATTTATTGCGTGCGGCTTCCTGGAGTGTGGCACCAAAACAGGCGGCCTCAATCAATGCCGCATGCTGGCTAAGCGGGCGGGTTAATTTCCAGCGTTCTTCACCGTTGCCTGCAAGTGTCAGTGTACTTCCCTGCTGGCGTACAATCCCAGGGATCTCCAGTATTGCCAGCCGATGTAACACCTGACTTTGCGCCAGCCCATCGGGGGTAAAGCGATTTAAGGTAAGCTCCGCCGGAAGGGAGATTGCGGTACGTTCCAGTTCGCAGGTGACATCTTTTGGCAGAGGCGGTTGTGGCGTAGAAGGGGCAAGTTTACCGAATCCGTCACCCGCTAATGTGTCTATCAACGTTAGCAGAATCGGATCGGTATCGGGATGAATAACGCCGCGATAGCTCCACGGCAACGGCGCGTTCAGGGCTTCTTTAATCAGCGAGCCTGCTATGGCATCCAGCCAGTCAGTGCGTAACGGTAGTGTATGACCGCGCAACTGTGCCAGCGCCATCGCATGCAGATGAGCGGCAGCCATATCCGCGGTAGAAGCGGGCAATTTGTGCTGGCGCAAACGGGTAAGGATAGTTTTTAGCAGTTGTTCACCGGCCTTCTGCAAGCCCCACTGCCAGCACCAGTTTTGCCATACCGGGGCAGGCATTCCTGAAAGGTATCCTGCCAGCACATCAAGGCGCTTTTCACTGTAGGGTGTGAGATAACAACCTGTAACGGCATCTGCCAGCGAGGGCAATTCTGGCTTGTTAATTTTCTGAGGGCATTCGCGCCACATCTTTGCCAGTGCCGGAGCGTGCCAGCCACCGCAGACAACTAACACGTCGCCATTATTTTGCTGCATCGCCCATCCAATCCAGCGGGCCATAAAGGCTTCGCGCTGACGATTGAGCGCATCGCCGGAGGCGTCGCCCCGCAGTTGGGCAAAATAGTGCGCCAGCGCAGAGGGTAATGCAGTTTGCTGGCTTTCATCTTCGAACAAGTGATCCCACAGGGTATCGCTGTTATCCATGCGGGTGGCACGCAGCAGTAAGGCCTGGCTTTCATCTTGCGTATCAGGCGAATCGTCCTCTTCTTCACTCTGCGCCCAGCAAGGCAAATCGATGAAGTAAGTTTGTGCCTGAATGCGACGTGCGGCTTGTAGCGCCTGCCACTCCGGCGAAAATTCAGCAAATGGCGTCCAGGCACCACGCCCGGGGGCTGCACCGTCCTGATACTGGCAATAACTGTAAATAGCTACCGGAAGCTGGTGGGCTAAAAACAGTTCGTCTACCCGGTCATTAAAATCAGCCGGGCCTTCAATCAACACGTATCGTGGCCGCTGGCTTTCGATTAACGATTTCACCAGCCGGGCGCAGGCCGGACTATGATGCCGGATGCCGACAATTAACGGCTCGCTCATGCATCTTTCCTCACGGCAGGCGGTGGCGGGCTTGATAATAAGCCTGCCAGTGAGCTTCTTTATGTGTGGCGACACGCTGTTCGAAGTAACGGCGCAGACGCGCGCGATCTTCTTCGTTATCTTTGACGATGGTTCCGGCAATACATTCCACCAGGTCGGCAGGCTCCCCCGCGCGATTCGCTAAAAACCAGGCGCGGACGCCCACAGCATGGGCCACGTTCACGGCTTCAGCGGTGGACATAATCGCTGTCAGTGTATCCATTGACGTTTTCTTTTCGCCGTTGGCACGCAGATCGCGGAAGGTGCGGACCAGTAATTCCAGTACCGCGTCAGGCACTTTATGCGGAATACCGCTATGGGCCAGCAAACGCGCCGAAGCACTGGCGACCAGTTCCAACTCCTGGGCGAAATCCATAATCGGAAAAACCGTTTCAAAATCGAAGCGACGCTTTAGCGCAGCACTCATTTCATTGACGCCGCGATCGCGGGTATTGGCAGTGGCAATAATATTAAAGCCTTCTCGCGCATAGAGCTGACTGGCTTCACCAGTGAGTTCCGGCACCGTCATCACCCTGTCAGAAAGCATACCTAACAGACAGTCCTGCACTTCCAGCGGTGTACGCGTTATCTCTTCGAAACGGACGATTTTGCCGTCGCGCATTCCCTGATAAAGCGGGGCAGGGACCAGCGCTTCCGTTGACGGACCATGATTGATAAGCAGGGCGTAGTTCCAGCCATACTTGATTTGATCTTCGGTGGTAGATGCCCCGCCCTGGATGGTTAACCCGGCATCGCCGCTAATAGCGGTTGCCAGTAATTCAGAAAGAAGAGATTTTGCGGTACCCGGTTCCCCCACCAACATCAAACCGCGGCCGGTAGCAAGAGTGACTAACATACGTTCGACAGCGGAGGGGCTAATCACCACTTTACGGCTGATATTTTGCGCTTCGTCGCCAAGGATAAAAGCACGGGCCGCAGGCAAACTTAACTGCCAACCGGGCGGGCAAGGTGCGTTATCATTTTGTTTTAATTTTGCCAGTTCATCGGCGTATAACACAGCAGCAGGCGGACGCTGCAGATGATTATTCTGCGGTGACATATATTCATCCCTGAAATGTATTAATGAAATAAACGATATTTTACGCGCAATAAATGTTTGGCGCATTAGTTGTTTGAGCGAAAAATATCTGGAAAGCAGATCACAGTAAATAAAAAAACCTGCTGGTGAGGCAGGTTCTTTTATTTACTATTTTCAGGCCTAACACCACAGCCTGTGCAACATCGTGTTCCAACGAACGAATTATAACCACGGCTGGACCCCGTTGCAATTAAGATAATGAGATTTATAATCCAGGCCATTGGGACGTTGCGCCGGATCGGACCAATTTGAATTATTTAGAGTATATTATTCTATTTCTTGGTTGAATATATTCTGTAGTTCACGATTAAAAATTGCTATTACAGTTTCAGGTGATTCACCTCGTAATTTCCGCTCATCAATACACTCATCTCTTATATAAATCAACGCATCATTTATTAGCGGGTCAGCATCTTCTCGATCACGTTGATGAAATGTTGGACGTAGCCGGAATCGCTCCAGTCGATAGACGGAACCTGTAAATAATTCAGAGCATTTATGGATCTCAAGTCTGAAGGAAAACGGATCTTCAGGTACAGGGACCTCATAATCGTAAATAGCAACCAGCTCTTTTTGCACGATCATCGCTTTCCCCGCTGGTAAGTCGTGTTGATAACGGGCAGTTGCATCACTGCCCGCTGTGTTTTAATGGAAAATGACGTCAGGTGCGCTTAACGCCCCACTCAAATCAAACACATCAAGTTCGGCAAAAGTGACGGATTTATTGTCACGGTACACTCGAAGAGAACGGAAGCTCATTAGCGCTTTGCTATCAACATTGTAGTGGTTAAAACCGGGTGAAAACTTAAGGACCAGCCGGTACTCACCCAGGTTATAGACAAATGCGTCCTCATAGCCTGACTCCCAGCCTTTGTATCGCATTCCCATAAGTTGCCCAACGGTAGCGGATTTACCTTCCCAGCGAGTCAGGCTGTTACTGGTTGACTCGTCAGGTGTGAGCAGCACCGTGCGGCGCGACAACTGGCGAAAAGGCGGCATAATTTCGTAATCGGCAAAAAGCTGTGCAAATTCACTGCGCATTTCTGCTGTCATTTCTAACGGGTGGGCAATGCCAATCAGAGCGTCCGCAGGCAGGTCAATTGGCTCATCTTGCGCATTGCAGAACTCCCCCTCTGCGGCCACACGAAAGGCTTTGAGTAAACAACGCGGTTCATTTGCCGGATAAACCCCCCATATTAATCGCTGGGTAACCAGACGGGTAAAGGGATGATTAACAAACAGAGAATGAAAATCTGCCAGCGACCAGCGTCGGGTGGTACGTAGGGCCGTTTCAAGACGCGGGAGCAGGTTTTTGCTCACCTGAGTAGCATCTTTTTTTAGCCCTTTTAGTCGGGCCAGTGCCTCGGGCGCTTTCAGTTGATCGTCATCGGCGCGCAAACGGGGAACGCTTTTCTGGCGAACGTTTTGCTGATCAAAGATAACCGGGTTGAGATTTTCATCGAAGCGAACGGTAAACTGCCGGGGACCAAAATCAAAACTCAACGCCTGCGGATCATCAAGGCCCAGGGTTGGGACTAATCTGTCCGCTAGCTCTTCCTGGCTTAGCCCGCGATTTTCTGCGACCACCTGAAGAAATTCCGCCGCGTTATCACGTAAGGGGCGGGATTTAGCCCGTTGCGATATATGATGCAGCTGTATCAGCGCCATATCATTATTCATCAGGGTAAGGATGTTCAGGCCGCTGACAGCACGGGCAGATTTGCCTTCTTGTGGCCAGGCGAGGATCTGTGTCGTCAGATCCCGTGCCGTGCTTTCGTCACCAAAGAGACTTAACGCCAGAAATGCCCAGTTGTCTTTTGCGGGGGCACCAGCTTGTTGCCACGCAGTGAAGAGATCCCAAGCAAAAGCTGCCAGCGTTTGTGGCTGGCAGAACGTTTTCAGTTGTTTCAGCCCGCTATAAAAACGTCCCCCCTGGGTAAAGCGCAGCATTTCGCCGATAATTTCCAGAGCGTCATTGGTAACAGTTTGATTATTAGTGATAAGGCGCGGCCTGGACCACATTTGCGGATGCCAGAAATCAGGGGCTTTTGGAATGCGTGCCGGGTAAATGTCCATTGGACCCTGTTTAAGCAACTGCTCCAGGGCAGACCATACATCTGTACGCTGCCAGCGGTTTGCCACGGTTTGTAGCAATTCGCCATGTCCCTGTTCGTACAGTAAACGCAGGGCAAGTAATGCGGCTTCGCTATTATCGCTGGGTTTGGTAAAGACAAGAGGGATAAGTGCACTAGCCGTATGTTCCGGCCATTGTAAAATCCACTGGCGAGCCAGATCACGCTGCGCCGCGAAACGTCGCCAGACGTGGGCAACAGGCAGCGCCAGTTCTGTTGCGCCAAAATTTAAAATTAACGGAAATGTTTCTTTTGGACGATGTGAAAAAGCCAACAGCAGACCTGGTAGCGCATCCAATCCGAGGATACTGAGAAAATAGTCCTCACCCGCGAACAGATGCTTTTTCTCATTGATACGCAGCCAGAAGGTCAAAGCCATCTCACGCGGCAACTGTGCCAATAAATACAGGTTCCAGACACTCTTTTCCGGACGATAATGTGAGTAGTTGTCATTTTCCCATATGTTAATTAACGCTTCTATGTGACCGCTGCGGAGCGCCTGTTCTGCTAATTGTGCTTCCGGGGAGTTCCAGCCATTCAGGATCTCTTCAACCCGCCCCTGGTAGTAATGCCACTGAACAAAGAGTGAATTGCGTGCAGCATCCAGTTTTCCGGGGAGTATATAATTCAGAAACAGCCATACATCATCCCCAAAACCCAGTTCCTGTAATACAACTCGTCCACTTTTTTGTTCCATGCGTTGCGCAAGAGATTCCGTGCTGAAATAACGGGCAGGCTCAGTGGCGGCAAGCCTCTCTTGTTCGCCTGGTTGCCAGTAAACTTGCGGAGTTAATTCGAGCGGTGCCAAATCAAGACGTGGAGCTGTCATTTTTTTCTTACTACGCCACGGTGGTGAAACGAGGATTTCTGGCAGATTGCTGTTATCGGTGCCATCAATAACCGGTTTGGGCGGTGCCGATAAATAACTCTTCAGCACTGACTGGGGTTGAGTACTTAACCACGGCATCACTTCTGCTGCCAGTTGTGGCTGCGATGCCATCAGCGTTTGTAACAGCGTACGCCAGTATTCATCGCGTGCTTTTTGCTGTGCAGGCAGCTTTTTGTCTTCGATGATTGGATAACCAGGGCGGGCTGGTGGTTCTGTTAACGCCAGCAGTTCTGCCAGTGCGGCGAGCGTCGCATGGGGGAAGTTTTTATGGTATTTAGCTACACGTTGCAGGCTGGGTTTGTTTTTATCAGCCACCAGTAGCAAGGTGCGGATGACTTGCGGATGGTTAATTTGTACCAGCAGACTGCCGCAATCTTCTTTATGGGCATACATCGCGAGGCGCGGAATGGCTGCCAGTCCTTGTTCGCGCAAAAGGGCGGCGCAGGCCGCGTAGCCGAAGTGGTTTTCATGCGACATGTAGCTGGCTTCTCGATCGCTAAATATATCCTGGCTCCAGTAGTGTTCGAGTTTTCTCACCGCTGTGGGGTCATTAGCAACAACTTTTAACCACTCCTTAGAATGAAAATGAGTTCGCGGGCATTCAAGGCCTACCAACTCATTGGCTATTTCTGGTTTTTCCGGGAGGATCAGCGCAATAAAAGGGCGGCGAACTTTGGTTATTCCTGGTAGTGCGGCAATGAGTTTGTCGGCGCAACGCTGCCAGCAGCTTTCCTCTGCCAGAGAGAGATGCTTACGCAGTCGGAGATCGAATTCGTTATAGGTTTCTGAGCGATAACCATAGCCATAATCCTCGTCCTGATACTGCAATGTCACTACCAGAGGATCACTCTCATAACACCGCGCAATAAACTGGCGTGCAATCACCACCTCAGTCGCATATTCCAGCCCCTCTTGTTGGACGATTTCGTCGAGCAACTGTTGGCTGTCATTTTGCGCGATACAGGCTAGCGCCGCCATTGTCCGGGCCGGGATTGAGGGTTTGTGTTCGCCGATCAAGTTGATGGCCTGCGTGATGGCGGACTGCCACTCCAGTGAAAAATTCTCATAACGCCAGACAATGTTTTTTTTCTTCTCAGCTTTTTGTAGCAATTCATCACCCAATGTCTGGATGAGACTTCCAGTGATAACGGACACTGGTTCGCCCGGCCAGCGACGATGACTGAGCGGCGTTTTGCCTTTTTTATATTTCAGTTCCAGTTGGGCGTTATCCGCCAGCCACGGTAATTCCTTGTCCATGCTCTTTCCTTATTCAAACAGGGCTTCAATATCGTTAATTAGCTCGCTGGCGGTGATGGCATCGATTACGGAGAACTGCGCTTCCTGTGTTGAATTACTCCCCCAGCCATATCTTTCTGCTTTGCCTTCCCATAGCCACAGCTTGCTTAAGAGCTGCTCAGCGCTGAGTTCGGCTGGCGACATGCCTACCGCAAAGCCTTCATCGATTTCCATGATTAACGACCAGCGACCCAAAGGTTTGATCATCCATCCGATCCAGCCTCCATCCTGTGGTTCGCCCTTTATCCAGCCTTTATTCGCCAGCCCCATGACCCGACCACTCGGGCATTTTCTGCCTGCCCAGCGGGTCAGTTCACTGGCATTGCGCTCGGCTTCTGTCAGGGCGTAGCTGTTACGGTCGAGCTGGCGGAACGGTGGTAGCAGTTCGTAGTCGGCAAAAAGCTGACCAAAGGCGGCAGCATCCGTTGGTGATATTTCCAGAACGTGAGGAGTGCCGATAGAGATATCGCCTTCCGGCAGGGTGAAAAGATCATCGTCAGCGGTGCTGGAGCTGTTATCTTCTGCTACGCGAAAGCAAGCCAGTAGCTGGTTTTCGGCGCTATAAACGCCCCAAATCAGACGGCGGGTTAAGTGACGAACCAGCGGATGCTCAACCAGGAAGAGCTGGAAGTTTTCCAGCGACCAGCGGCGGCGCAGGCACATGGCGGATTCCAGCCTTGCTACCTGCTGGGCGGCGATGGTACGCGCATCTTTTTTCAGCAATTTGTAGCGGTTAACCGCATCGTTCGCCCGCGTTTCATCATCGCTTTTGTTCGGTTTGGGCAGGTCTTTCAGGCGGCTGCCGGAAACATCACGCACAAACGGTTTTAAGGTTTCATCAAAGCTGACGGTGAACTGCCGTGGGCCAAAATCCAGCAGCAGCGAACCGTTATCATCCAGACCGAGATCCGGTGCTAACCGATCTTCAAGCTCCGCCACCGTGAGTTCGCGGCTCTCGGCAATGTCGGCAATTTTTTCTTTTGCCCGCTCCTGTAATGCTTTGAATTTCAGTTTCTGGGCGATGCCGTTAAGCTGCATAAGGGCGATATCACTACCGATAGCAGCGAGAATATCCAACCCAACGGTGGCGCGTTTATGCTGGGATTCACCAGGCCAGGCGCGTATTAATGGCGTCAGTTTGCGGGCGGTGTCATCGTTACCGAGAACGCCTAACGCAGTGAACGCCCAACTCTCTTTCGACGGCGCGCCAGCGGTCTGCCAGGCGGTAAACAGATCCCAGGCAAATCCCGCCAGTGAGTCGGCGGAACAGACGTCTTTCACCTGCAATAATCCCGGATACAGAGCCTCTTCCTGAGGGAAGCGGAGCATTTCACCGAGGTGGAGGAGGGCGCTATCTGGCAGTGATTGGGCATTTGCTTTTAATACCGGGCGCGTCCAGAGCGATGGCTGATAAAAGGCCGGAAGAGTGGGGATTTTTGTCGGGTGATTATCTAAGGGATCGAGCGCAAGCAGAGCGTTCACCGCATCGGTTACTTCCGGCTGGTTATAACGTCGGGCGATTTCTTGCAGTAATGGCTGATGACCGTTTTCGGTAAGCATACGCAAGGCAGCGCGGGCGTTATCCTGTGCTTCACCGGCTTTGCCGAGCGCCGCAGGCAGCAGGCCGGTAAGGGCATGTTCCGGGTATTTCAACAGCCAGCTACGGGCGTTTTCGCGTAGCGTTTTCAGTTTGTTGAAGGCACGGGCGACGGCAGGAGCCAGCTCACTCGCTGCGAAGTAATTCGTGATGGGCAAGGCTTCTTGTGGATAGCGTGCAAGTGAGTTTACTAACCCAGGTAACCCTTTGAGTCCAAAATGTAACATGGAGTATTCGGTATCGGTATGTGGAGATAGGGTAAGGGCATTCCATGCTTTTACTGCTTTCTCCAGCGGCAATGTTGTCAAAATCCCCAACTGCCAATAATGCCCGGTAGGTGAATGAAACACCTTAAATTCACTTAGTAAGGTTGAATAATCTTCATTTAGCCATGCCTCAACTACCGCTTCGGGAGCTTTAATATATGTACCAGCGATCCGTCGTTGAAAACCCATCCTTGCCAACAGGTTGGTAGTACTTTCTTCATGGCTAACCGTGATGTGTTTTGAATACCAGATATATTTCGCCAAAAGTTGATTACTGATTTCTTCTGTCAGATAACAGATTGGCTCAATGCCTAATGGCGCTAAATCCAGCACCGGAATCGGCGATTTTTTCTTTTTCGAAAGCCAGGGAGGGGAGACTACTACGGCTGGCAGTAGATCGGCGCTGGCATGGTTTGAGGGCTGTGTCAGTTGTTGCTGGCATGATTTCAGTACGGCAACTGCGGGTGTCGAGAGCCAGGGAATGACCTGTTCTGCCAGTGCTGGTTGTGAGATAAGCATTGTCATTAGCATAATGCGCCAACTGTTCTCTTCTTTTTGCCCAAGAAGTTCCGTCAGTGCCGCCATTGCTGCATGTGGGAACGCAGCAATGGCTTTCGTCATCCGATCGTGACAGCGTTTAGTTTGCCCGGCTACACGTATAAGCAGTGTCAATGCGAACGGATGATTGATATGACGCAACACATCGGCGCAGTAGTCACTTGCGGCATAGGGAGCAAATCGGGGCAGGGCTGCAACACCTTGCTCCTGTAATACGGTGGCTGACCATATCGCACCACAATAGTAATCATCAAAAATGGCATATGGTTCGTGATATTTTTCTAATGAGGCAAGAATGTGCTCATCAGTCGCCACTATTTTTAACCACTCAAGCGAGGGTAATTTTTTTTGCCCCAGTAGACGCTGGGCAATTTCATGTGCAATTTCTGGTTTTTCGGGTAATAACAAAGCAATTAATGGTTGCCGCCATTCTGGAATATGTGGAATTGCGGCAATAAGTTTTTGTGCACATTTTTGCCAGAGAGACTCTTCCGTCAGTGATAAATGTTTACGTAGGCGTAATTCAAATCTGGAATATTGCTCCAAGTAGCTAGGTGCAATGCCAGACGGCAGAATAATAATGACATTATTCGCATAATCCCATTCAATATCAATCTGTTGAAGGTGTATTATTACATCAGTAGCATATTCCAGACCGCCTTCCTGGACGATCTGATCCATAACATCCTCACGCACTTTATATCTTGTGCATTTCATTTCAAGTGCCGTGAGTACAGCCATTACTGGTGATGGTAACTGTGTTGTTTTCAGGCCGTCGATCTGACTGATCGCCTGGGCGACGGTGTTTTGCCATTCTAAAGAACAGGCGCTGAAGTCAAATGTGGCTGTTTTATTATCCCGTTGCGACACACTACAGGCTAAGCGACGTAATTGGGTCAATTTGTCTGCTTGCTGAACAGGAACTCCGGGAAAGCGGCGATGACTTAACGTGGTGTGTACAACTTCGGGCGGAAAAACGACAGCAATATCTTTCGCCAGCCACGGTAAAACAGCATCTGTATTTTTGTCAGGCGCACGGGTTTCTGCTACGAAAGAGGGTTGTTCCTGAATAATGGTGGATAAGTCCGCTACCTTGAGAGAGCCCGTTACCGTTTGGGAAGGTTGCAAAGAATTATCCTTCGCTTGCTCCACATACCCCTTCTTCACCTTCTCCGCAATCAGCTTAAGTTCCGCTTTTTCCGCTGCCGCAGCATCTGAAAAACTTTTTATCTGACTTTGCCCTTTGGTGCCAACTTTTCCCCAACTGATATGCAACTCGTTTCCCTGTTGCTCCACCGCCCAGAATTTATGTGATTTTTCGTCCTGATAGATAAAGTGTCTCATTCTGCATCCCTGTAATTTTATCCAGTTGAATGCAGATGCTACCAGTATTTATGCGGGTTAGAGAGAGACAAAATCGCAAGAAAACAACTTTAGGAATTTATAAAGAAAAGGCGCTGTCGATGCAGCGCCTTGAAGGGGGATTATTTCACCTGATGACCCGGTTTAGCACCAGCATCCGGGCTTAGCAGGAAGATATCTTTCCCGCCTGGACCGGCAGCCATCACCATGCCTTCGGAGATTCCAAAGCGCATTTTACGTGGTGCCAGGTTAGCCACCATAATGGTGTGACGACCAATCAGTGCCTGCGGATCCGGGTAGGCAGAACGAATACCGGAGAAGACATTGCGTTTTTCACCGCCGAGATCCAGTGTCAGGCGCAGCAGTTTGTCAGAACCTTCAACAAACTCTGCGTTTTCGATCAGCGCTACGCGCAGGTCAACTTTGGCGAAGTCGTCAAAGGTGATGGTTTCCTGAATCGGATCATCTGCCAGTGGGCCAGTAACTGGCGCGGCAGCTGCTTTCACTTCTTCTTTAGAGGCTTCCACCAGAGCTTCAACCTGTTTCATATCGATGCGGTTATACAGCGCCTTGAACGGATTCACTTTGTGGCCCAGCAGCGGTTGCTGGATACCATCCCAGGTCAGTTCCGTATTGAGGAAGGCTTCTGCACGCTCGGTCAGTTTCGGCAGTACCGGCTTCAGGTAAGTCATCAGCACGCGGAACAGGTTGATGCCCATTGAGCAAATCGCCTGCAGGTCAGCATCGCGACCTTCCTGTTTTGCGACTACCCACGGAGCCTGTTCATCGACATAGCGGTTAGCCAGATCAGCCAGCGCCATGATTTCGCGCACAGCTTTACCAAATTCACGGCTTTCCCACGCTTCACCAATCACTTCAGCGGCATCAGTGAAGGTTTTGTACAACTGCGGGTCAGCCAGTTCGTTTGCCAGCACGCCGTCAAAACGTTTGTTGATAAAGCCCGCGTTACGGGAGGCCAGGTTAACCACTTTGTTAACGATATCGGCATTCACGCGCTGAACGAAATCCTCCAGGTTGAGATCGATATCATCAATGCGCGAAGAGAGTTTCGCAGTGTAGTAGTAACGCAGGCTGTCAGCGTCAAAATGATTCAGCCAGGTGCTGGCTTTAATAAAGGTGCCGCGAGACTTGGACATCTTCGCGCCGTTCACCGTCACATAGCCATGAACAAACAGGTTGGTCGGCTTGCGGAAGTTGCTGCCTTCCAGCATGGCAGGCCAGAACAGGCTGTGGAAGTAAACGATATCTTTACCGATGAAGTGGTACAGCTCGGCGGTGGAGTCTTTCTTCCAGTATTCATCGAAGCTTACGCTGTCGCCGCGCTTGTCGCACAGATTCTTGAAAGAACCCATGTAGCCAATCGGTGCGTCCAGCCAGACGTAGAAATATTTGCCCGGCGCGTTCGGAATTTCAAAACCAAAGTATGGCGCGTCGCGGGAGATATCCCACTGTTGCAGGCCGGATTCAAACCACTCCTGCATTTTATTTGCCACCTGCTCCTGCAACGCACCGCTGCGGGTCCATGCCTGCAACATTTCGCTGAAAGAGGGCAGATCAAAGAAGAAGTGTTCAGAATCACGCATTACCGGCGTAGCGCCAGAAACCACCGATTTCGGCTCGATCAATTCAGTCGGGCTGTAGGTCGCGCCGCAGACTTCGCAGTTATCGCCGTATTGATCCGGGGATTTACATTTCGGGCAGGTGCCTTTCACAAAACGGTCCGGCAGGAACATGCCTTTTTCCGGATCGTACAGCTGAGAGATGGTGCGGTTTTTAATAAAACCGTTCTCTTTCAGGCGAGAGTAGATAAGTTCTGACAACTGGCGGTTCTCTTCGCTGTGCGTCGAGTGATAGTTGTCATAGCTGATGTTAAAGCCTGCGAAATCAGTCTGATGCTCCTGACTCATTTCGCCAATCATCTGCTCCGGGGTGATACCAAGCTGCTGAGCTTTCAGCATGATCGGTGTACCGTGGGCATCGTCGGCGCAGATGAAGTTGACCTCGTGGCCGCGCATTCGCTGGTAACGGACCCAGACATCAGCCTGGATGTGCTCCAGCATATGGCCGAGGTGGATTGAGCCGTTAGCGTACGGCAGTGCGCACGTCACCAGAATTTTCTTCGCGACTTGAGTCATAGTAGGCATTACTTCTTAATAGTGAAAAGGGGTTAGATAGTACCAAATGGGAAAATGTTAAGTAAGTACTTCTCTATATTCTTCAGGTAAACTATCAGCTGATGGTTTATCTATACAAAAAAGGAGTCGGGATGAACGAACAATCCCAGGCCAAATCACCAGAAGCCTTGCGCGCAATGGTCGCCGGGACACTGGCCAATTTTCAGCACCCAACCCTGAAGCATAACCTCACCACGCTGAAAGCGTTGCACCATGTCGCCTGGATGGACGACACGTTGCATGTGGAACTGGTTATGCCGTTTGTCTGGCATAGCGCGTTCGAAGAGTTAAAAGAGCAATGTAGCGCCGAACTGCTGCGCATCACCGGGGCGAAAGCTATCGACTGGAAACTGTCGCATAACATAGCCACTCTGAAACGCGTGAAGAATCAGCCGGGAATTAACGGTGTGAAGAACATTATCGCGGTGAGTTCCGGTAAAGGCGGCGTGGGTAAATCGTCCACGGCGGTAAACCTGGCACTGGCGCTGGCGGCAGAAGGGGCGAAAGTCGGCATTCTGGACGCCGATATCTACGGCCCATCAATCCCAACAATGTTGGGCGCAGAAAATCAGCGTCCAACTTCGCCGGACGGTACCCATATGGCACCGATTATGTCTCATGGCCTGGCAACCAATTCAATTGGTTATCTGGTCACTGACGACAATGCGATGGTGTGGCGTGGACCGATGGCGAGCAAGGCGTTAATGCAGATGTTGCAGGAAACCTTGTGGCCGGATCTCGACTATCTGGTGCTTGATATGCCGCCAGGCACCGGTGACATTCAATTGACGCTGGCGCAAAACATTCCAGTAACCGGTGCAGTCGTGGTCACCACCCCGCAGGACATCGCGCTGATCGATGCGAAAAAAGGCATTGTGATGTTCGAGAAAGTCGAGGTTCCGGTGCTCGGTATTGTCGAGAACATGAGTGTGCATATTTGCAGTAACTGTGGTCACCATGAACCGATTTTCGGTACCGGTGGTGCAGAGAAACTGGCTGAAAAATACCATACACAGCTGCTGGGGCAGATGCCGTTACACATCTCCTTACGTGAGGATCTCGATAAAGGTACGCCAACGGTTATCAGCCGTCCGGAGAGCGAATTTACCGCTATCTACCGCCAGCTGGCTGACCGCGTTGCAGCTCAGCTCTACTGGCAGGGTGAAGTCATTCCAGGCGAGATTTCCTTCCGCGCGGTCTAACGCCTATTAACCATTCTGGTTATTCTTCATACACCGCAGAGATGTTACATTGATGCGGTGTATTAGTTTTTGCCGCATTAATGAACACTTATTTAATACTGCGAATATTCTGCGGACCTTCGTCCGAAACTCTACAAAGTCGATTGATCATACAGGCAATGCTTCATTATCATCCTTCGTGGCTGTGTAGTGGATGTACAGCTATAGTTTGTTATGCACTCATTCTATCCAGGCATAACCTTTACTACAGGGATAACGTTCAATGAATAAGTATTGGCTGTCAGGAATTATTTTTCTTGCCTATGGATTGGCTTCTCCCGCATTCTCTTCAGAGACTGCCACATTAGCGATTAATGGCAGGATCAGTCCCCCAACATGCAGTATGGCTATGGTTAATGGTCAACCTCAACAGCATTGTGGTCAGTTAACGTATAATGTTGACACCCGTCATCTGTTTTCTTCGCCCGTCAAAGGTGTAACGACAGAAGTGGTTGTTGCAGGTAGCGATAGCAAACGTCGAATCGTGTTAAATCGCTACGATTAATTTGGCAACCTGATTTTAATTGCATTTAGAAAGCCGAAATCATTTATATAAATGATTTCGGCTTTTTTATTGATATCAACAATACCATTTACATAAATCTACATTAATTGATAGATGCGATAAATAGTTAATACTCTTAAATATTTGTTGTATTTATATTGCAATGGTTAATTTATTTTAAATCAATAAAACAATGTGTTTACATTGCGGCAACTTTTTTGATGTGAGAAATTTGTTTCCAAGAGATACAGACTCTTAACAACCAAAAATAAATTTTATTAAGGAACATATTATGAAACGTTCAATTATTGCTGCCGCTGTCTTTTCTTCTTTTTTTATGAGCGCTGGAGTATTTGCTGCAGACGTTGATACCGGAACATTAACTATTAAGGGGAATATTGCAGAATCTCCGTGTAAATTCGAAGCGGGTGGTGATTCAGTAAGTATTAATATGCCGACTGTACCAACCAGTGTCTTTGAAGGTAAAGCTAAATATTCTACCTATGATGATGCAGTCGGTGTAACCAGCAGCATGTTAAAAATTAGCTGCCCGAAAGAAGTTGCTGGTGTAAAACTCTCGTTGATTACCAACGATAAAATAACCGGTAACGATAAGGCGATAGCCAGTAGCAACGATACCGTGGGTTACTATCTCTATTTAGGTGATAACAGCGATGTCCTGGATGTTTCTGCACCTTTTAACATTGAGAGTTATAAAACAGCGGAAGGTCAATATGCTATTCCGTTTAAAGCAAAATACCTGAAACTGACAGATAACTCAGTGCAATCAGGTGATGTGTTATCTTCTTTGGTTATGCGTGTGGCGCAGGATTAATAAATAAAATTGTAAGTTTCTCCAGGTAATAAACATGGCCGCTATCCCATGGCGGCCTTTTAATTTAAGAGGCATTAAAATGAAAGGATTATTATCTTTACTCATTTTTTCTATGGTCCTTCCTGCACATGCCGGAATTGTTATCTACGGGACGCGCATTATTTACCCGGCAGAAAATAAAGAAGTGATGGTGCAGTTGATGAACCAGGGAAACCGTTCTTCGCTGCTGCAGGCGTGGATTGATGATGGCGATACGTCATTACCACCAGAAAAAATTCAGGTTCCTTTCATGTTAACGCCACCAGTGGCAAAAATAGGGGCAAATTCCGGGCAGCAAGTAAAAATCAAAATTATGCCGAATAAACTGCCCACTAATAAAGAAAGCATTTTTTATCTGAATGTTCTGGATATTCCACCAAATAGTCCAGAGCAAGAAGGTAAGAATGCACTGAAGTTTGCGATGCAAAACAGAATTAAGTTGTTTTACCGGCCAGCGGGTATTGCTCCGGTAAATAAAGCGACATTTAAAAAATTGCTGGTAAATCGCAGTGGCAATGGTTTGGTGATAAAAAATGACTCAGCTAATTGGGTGACGATTTCGGATGTCAAAGCTAATAATGTCAAAGTCAATTATGAAACTATTATGATTGCCCCCTTAGAAAGTCAGAGTGTTAATGTCAAAAGTAATAATGCAAATAACTGGCATCTGACCATTATCGATGACCATGGCAACTATATTAGTGACAAAATTTAATTGCAGGAGCTGCCTATGTTGAGAATGACCCCACTTGCATCAGCAATCGTAGCGTTATTGCTCGGCATTGAAGCTTATGCAGCTGAAGAAACCTTTGATACCCATTTTATGATAGGTGGAATGAAAGACCAGCAGGTTGCAAATATTCGTCTTGATGATAATCAACCCTTACCGGGGCAGTATGACATCGATATTTATGTCAATAAGCAATGGCGCGGGAAATATGAGATTATTGTTAAAGACAACCCGCAAGAAACATGTTTATCAAGAGAAGTTATCAAGCGGTTAGGCATTAATAGCGATAACTTCGCCAGCGGTAAGCAATGTTTAACATTTGAGCAACTTGTTCAGGGTGGGAGCTATACCTGGGATATCGGGGTTTTTCGTCTCGATTTCAGTGTCCCGCAGGCCTGGGTGGAAGAACTGGAAAGTGGCTATGTTCCACCGGAAAACTGGGAGCGGGGTATTAATGCGTTTTATACCTCTTATTATCTGAGTCAGTATTACAGCGACTATAAAGCGTCGGGTAATAACAAGAGTACATATGTACGTTTTAACAGCGGGTTAAATTTACTGGGGTGGCAACTGCATTCTGATGCCAGTTTCAGTAAAACAAATAACAATCCAGGGGTGTGGAAAAGCAATACCCTGTATCTGGAACGTGGATTTGCCCAACTTCTCGGCACGCTTCGCGTGGGTGATATGTACACATCAAGCGATATTTTTGATTCTGTTCGCTTCAGAGGTGTGCGGTTGTTTCGTGATATGCAGATGTTGCCTAACTCGAAACAAAATTTTACGCCACGGGGGCAGGGGATTGCTCAGAGTAACGCGCTGGTAACTATTGAACAGAATGGTTTTGTGGTTTATCAGAAAGAGGTTCCTCCTGGCCCGTTCGCGATTACAGATTTGCAGTTGGCCGGTGGTGGAGCAGATCTTGATGTCAGCGTGAAAGAGGCGGACGGCTCGGTAACCACCTATCTGGTGCCTTATGCAGCGGTGCCAAATATGCTGCAACCCGGCGTGTCGAAATATGATTTAGCGGCGGGTCGTAGCCATATTGAAGGGGCGAGCAAACAAAGTGATTTTGTCCAGGCGGGTTATCAGTATGGTTTTAATAATTTATTGACGCTGTATGGTGGCTCGATGGTCGCGAATAATTATTACGCGTTTACTTTGGGGGCTGGCTGGAATACACGCATTGGTGCCATTTCCGTCGATGCCACTAAGTCGCATAGTAAACAAGACAACGGCGATGTGTTTGACGGGCAAAGTTATCAAATTGCCTACAACAAATTTGTGAGCCAAACGTCGACGCGTTTTGGTCTGGCGGCCTGGCGTTATTCGTCGCGTGATTACCGGACATTTAACGATCACGTTTGGGCAAACAATAAAGATAATTATCGCCGTGATGAAAACGATGTCTATGACATTGCCGATTATTACCAGAACGATTTTGGCCGCAAAAATAGCTTTTCCGCCAATATGAGCCAGTCATTGCCAGAAGGTTGGGGGTCTGTGTCATTAAGTACGTTATGGCGAGATTACTGGGGGCGTAGCGGCAGTAGTAAGGATTATCAGTTGAGTTATTCCAACAACCTGCGACGGATAAGCTATACCCTCGCGGCAAGCCAGGCTTATGACGAGAATCATCATGAAGAGAAACGTTTTAATATTTTTATATCGATTCCCTTTGATTGGGGTGATGACGTTTCGACGCCTCGTCGGCAAATATATATGTCTAACTCAACGACGTTTGATGATCAGGGGTTTGCCTCAAATAATACGGGATTATCAGGAACAGTAGGGAGTCGGGATCAGTTCAATTATGGTGTCAACCTGAGTCATCAACATCAGGGAAATGAAACGACAGCTGGGGCGAATTTGACCTGGAACGCGCCGGTTGCGACAGTGAATGGCAGTTATAGTCAGTCGAGTACTTATCGACAGGCTGGAGCCAGTGTTTCAGGGGGCATTGTCGCCTGGTCGGGTGGCGTTAATCTGGCGAACCGTCTTTCCGAAACGTTTGCTGTGATGAATGCGCCAGGAATTAAAGATGCTTATGTCAATGGGCAAAAATATCGCACAACAAACCGTAATGGAGTGGTGATATACGACGGAATGACACCTTATCGGGAAAATCACCTGATGCTGGATGTGTCGCAAAGCGATAGCGAAGCAGAATTACGTGGCAACCGGAAAATTGCCGCCCCTTATCGCGGCGCGGTTGTACTGGTTAATTTTGATACCGATCAGCGCAAGCCATGGTTTATAAAAGCGTTAAGAGCAGATGGGCAATCATTAACGTTTGGTTATGAAGTCAATGATATCCATGGTCATAATATTGGCGTTGTCGGCCAGGGAAGTCAGTTATTTATTCGCACCAATGAAGTACCGCCATCGGTTAATGTGGCAATTGATAAGCAACAAGGACTTTCATGCACAATCACCTTCGGTAAAGAGATTGATGAAAGTAGAAATTATATTTGCCAGTAATAGTCAGGTGGTTCTATGGAAATTCGCATAATGCTATTTATATTAATGATGATGGTTATGCCTGTGAGCTATGCGGCATGTTATAGTGAGTTATCTGTTCAGCACAACTTGGTTGTTCAGGGGGATTTTGCACTTACTCAAACACAAATGGCGACATATGAGCATAATTTTAATGATTCGTCATGCGTAAGTACAAATACTATCACCCCTATGAGCCCGTCGGATATTATTGTTGGACTTTATAACGATACCATAAAATTAAATTTACATTTTGAATGGACCAATAAAAACAACATCACGTTGTCAAATAATCAGACCAGTTTCACCAGTGGTTATTCAGTTACGGTGACACCTGCGGCCAGTAATGCAAAAGTGAATGTTTCTGCGGGGGGCGGCGGTTCAGTGATGATTAATGGTGTTGCGACATTATCCAGTGCTTCATCATCGACACGCGGGAGTGCCGCAGTACAATTTCTACTGTGTTTATTAGGTGGCAAGTCATGGGATGCATGTGTAAATAGCTACAGAAATGCATTGGCACAAAATGCAGGTGTCTATTCCTTTAATCTGACATTGTCATACAACCCGATAACCACAACCTGCAAACCGGACGATTTATTAATTACTTTAGACAGTATTCCCGTTTCACAATTACCAGCCACAGGTAACAAAGCAACAATAAATAGTAAACAAGGAGATATTATTCTGCGTTGTAAAAATTTATTAGGTCAACAAAATCAAACATCACGGAAAATGCAGGTGTATTTATCAAGTTCTGACTTGTTAACCAACAGCAACACAATACTGAAAGGTGCGGAAGATAATGGCGTAGGATTTATTCTTGAAAGTAATGGTTCGCCAGTCACACTTTTAAATATCACTAACAGCAGTAAAGGATATACAAATTTAAAGGAAGTTGCGGCGAAGTCAAAACTTACAGATACAACGGTTTCAATTCCGATAACAGCCAGTTACTACGTCTACGATACAAACAAAGTTAAATCTGGCGCACTGGAGGCAACCGCATTAATCAACGTGAAATACGACTAATAACAAGCAAGACGAGCAAGTGGCTAATAATAAAAAATAACAAGGTGTCTGCATTTCCCCCTCATGATGAGGGGGCTTTTTTTAGCGATGATAAAAAATCTCACCGTCGTAGGCTTTAATGATTTTACCGTCGGTGTCGCTGATCAACACGTACGCGCCACCCATATAGGTCCAGTGCGTCCCGGCATCAGGCGCGGGCAGGTTACGCAACTGCTACTGCTTAATGTTGTACTCATCGGTACGGTACATTTCTGGTACGGTGTCCCCTGGTTTGAAATGCTTAAAGTCAGCAATGAAACTACTTAACTCATACTTAGAAATTCCCGAGGTATTGGTCGAACCCGCGGTGGCTGGTGCGGCCCAGGCGGCACTGGTAACCAGCAAAAGCGCACCCAGCAACATCTTATTTTTAATGGTCATAAACTCTCCACTTTGGGGATCTGTAATATCAGTCGCATATCTTTCCTGCCATACAATATAACTGACAAGCGATATTTTGTTAGTGATCCCATGATTTCGTAAAAAGTGTAAATGAAAGGATGCCCTAAAAGCATCCTTAGCGAGCAGAGAGTCAGCGGAAATAGCTGATTTAAGAATCATCCTGGGCTGAAGATAACATGCAAGCCTAAAGGATTGAGTTATCGCATTATGCCCATGAAGCCATGTACGCCCATATACACACCGACTAAGCCAATCAACAGACTGGAAAAATAGGGGGCGCGTTTAGCGAGAGTGTTAAATCCGCTCCAGCGTTTTGCGACCTGCTGAACGCTGATTGCTGCGCCAACGCCTACGGTGACAAGCGTTAACGCCAGGCCAATGCTGAAACTGACGACCAGTGTTGCGCCCAGTGTCAGGGCTTTCAACTGAATGCATATCAACAGCACGGTAATTGCTGCCGGGCAGGGGATAAGGCCACCGGTTAAGCCAAATAACAAAATTTGCCAGTTGGTGACCTCTCTACCATCAAAGCGTCGTTTAATGTCATTGGCATGGGCTCGTGCATGGGCATCCTGATACTCGCCATGTTCGTGATGGTGATGATGTCCATGGTCGTGGTGATGTTCGTGATCGTGATGATGATGCTCATAATCATGCCCGTGCATATTCTCCAGCCAGTTGCGTTCGCCGCGCCAGGTACGCCAGAACATCCAGAACGCGGTGCTAATAATGATCACTGCGGAAATCAGCTGGAGCCACGGTTCTGCTGATTGAGCAGTAAAGCGCTTGCTGATCACCATCCCGCCAAAGGCAATTAACCAGACCACTGCGGTATGCGAAATAGTTGCTGCCAGTCCGAGCATCACCGCTTGTTTAATGGTGCCTTTGATGGCGATGATAAACGCCGCCATCATCGTTTTTGAGTGCCCTGGTTCCAGGCCATGAAGCGCACCAAGTAAGATGGCGCTGGGGATGAAGAACCAGGCGTTTCCTTGCTGAAGAAGAGTTGTAAATTCGGTCATGATAATAATTCTTAGTATTAATTCGGCAATCTGATTCTACTCCCCTCCAGTACCTGATACTACCCCCCAGTAGATTAATAGTGCTATGATTTTTCATATTCTTGTTAACCAGGTGTTGCCATGTCTCATACAATCCGTGATAAACAGAAACTGAAAGCGCGTGCCAGTAAGATTCAGGGCCAGGTCGTGGCGCTCAAGAAAATGCTCGACGAGCCGCACGAATGCGCTGCAGTTTTACAACAGATTGCTGCTATCCGTGGCGCGGTAAACGGTCTGATGCGGGAAGTGATTAAAGGTCATCTGACGGAACACATCGTTCACCAGGGGGATGAGCTAAAACGTGAAGAAGATCTGGATGTCGTTCTGAAGGTGCTGGATTCATATATCAAATAATTTATTAACGCGATTGTAAAACTGCCGTTTTTCCTCGTTTACAACGCGTGCGCTGGACATTACCATCCTCCTCTGCGATTTATCATCGCAACCAAACGACTCGGGGTGCCCTTCTGCGTGAAGGCTGAGAAATACCCGTATCACCTGATCTGGATAATGCCAGCGTAGGGAAGTCACGGACCACCAGGTCATTGCTTCTTCACGTTATGGCAGGAGCAAACTATGCAAGTCGACCTGCTGGGTTCAGCGCAATCTGCGCACGCGTTACACCTTTTTCACCAACATTCCCCTCTTGTGCACTGCATGACCAATGATGTGGTGCAAACCTTTACCGCCAATACCTTGCTGGCGCTCGGTGCATCGCCAGCGATGGTTATCGAAACCGAAGAGGCCAGTCAGTTTGCGGCTATCGCCAGTGCCTTGTTGATTAACGTTGGCACACTGACGCAGCCACGCGCTCAGGCGATGCGTGCTGCCGTTGAGCAAGCAAAAAGCTCTCAAACACCCTGGACGCTTGATCCAGTAGCGGTGGGTGCGCTCGATTATCGCCGCCATTTTTGTCATGAACTTTTATCTTTTAAACCGGCAGCGATACGTGGTAATGCTTCGGAAATCATGGCATTAGCTGGCATTGCTAATGGCGGACGGGGAGTGGATACCACTGACGCCGCAGCTAACGCGATACCCGCTGCACAAACACTGGCACGGGAAACTGGCGCAATCGTCGTGGTCACTGGCGAGATGGATTATGTTACCGATGGACATCGTATCATTGGTATTCACGGTGGTGATCCGTTAATGACCAAAGTGGTAGGAACTGGCTGTGCATTATCGGCGGTTGTCGCTGCCTGCTGTGCGTTACCAGGCGATACGCTGGAAAATGTCGCATCTGCCTGTCACTGGATGAAACAAGCCGGAGAACGCGCAGTCGCCAGAAGCGAGGGGCCAGGCAGTTTTGTTCCACATTTCCTTGATGCGCTCTGGCAATTGACGCAGGAGGTGCAGGCATGAAACGAATTAACGCTCTGACGATTGCCGGTACTGATCCGAGTGGTGGTGCGGGGATTCAGGCCGATCTTAAAACCTTCTCGGCACTTGGCGCTTATGGTTGCTCAGTTATTACTGCACTGGTGGCGCAAAATACCCGTGGCGTACAGTCGGTGTATCGCATTGAGCCTGATTTTGTCGCCGCCCAGCTCGATTCGGTGTTCAGCGATGTGCGAATCGATACCACTAAAATCGGTATGCTGGCGGAAACCGATATTGTTGAAGCGGTGGCAGAACGGTTGCAACGTTATCAGATCCAAAACGTGGTACTCGACACCGTTATGCTGGCAAAAAGCGGCGACCCGCTGCTTTCACCTTCGGCGGTTGCTACGCTGCGCAGTCGATTATTGCCACAGGTTTCATTAATAACGCCAAACTTGCCCGAAGCTGCCGCCTTGCTCGACGCGCCACACGCGCGCACCGAACAGGAAATGCTGGAACAAGGGCGATCGCTGTTGGCGATGGGCTGTGGCGCAGTGCTAATGAAAGGTGGTCATCTGGATGATGAGCAAAGCCCGGACTGGCTGTTTACCCGCGAGGGTGAACAACGGTTTACCGCACCGCGCATTATGACCAAAAACACCCACGGCACTGGTTGTACACTCTCTGCGGCGTTGGCTGCACTACGCCCGCGCCATACAAACTGGGCTGACACCGTACAGGAGGCAAAAAGCTGGCTTTCATCGGCGTTAGCCCAGGCCGACACGCTGGAAGTTGGTCACGGTATTGGTCCGGTTCACCACTTCCACGCCTGGTGGTGAGCACCGTACTATAGCTGCTTTGGTTATTGTCAGCCTTTGGCACTGACATTCAGGGATGAAACCAATGCAGCTAAGAATTACCAGTCGAAAAAAACTCACCTCTCTATTATGCGCTCTTGGGCTAATTTCCATCGTTGCAATTTATCCGCGTCAGACGGTGAATTTTTTCTATTCGACAGCAGTTCAGATTACAGACTACATCCACTTCTACGGTTATCGCCCGGTTAAATCTTTCGCTATTCGCATTCCTGCCAGTTACACCATTCACGGAATAGATGTTTCGCGCTGGCAGGAGCGGATCGACTGGCAGCGGGTGGCAAAAATGCGCGACAATGGTATCCGCTTACAGTTTGCTTTTATTAAGGCGACGGAAGGCGAAAAGCTGGTGGACCCCTATTTTTCGCGTAACTGGCAACTAAGCCGCGAAAATGGCCTGCTGCGTGGGGCGTATCATTATTTCTCCCCGTCGGTATCCGCTTCAGTTCAGGCGAGATTATTTCTGCAAACGGTGGATTTCTCACAAGGCGATTTCCCTGCCGTGCTGGACGTAGAAGAACGGGGAAAATTATCGGCAAAAGAATTACGCAAGCGGGTAAGTCAGTGGCTAAAAATGGTCGAAAAAAGTACGGGGAAAAAGCCGATTATTTACTCAGGAGCCGTTTTTTATCACACCAATCTGGCGGGCTATTTCAATGAATATCCGTGGTGGGTGGCTCACTACTATCAACGTCGTCCGGACAATGACGGAATGGCCTGGCGCTTCTGGCAGCATTCCGACCGTGGACAGGTAGATGGCATCAATGGTCCGGTGGATTTTAATGTATTTAATGGCACGGTGGAGGAGTTGCAGGCATTCGTTGATGGGATTAAAGAAACGCCTTAAATAAGAAGCAGTGATATACTCCCACCAGACTCCCCGGCAGGAAAAAGACAAATGGAACAAGCGCATACCCAGCTGATTGCCCAACTGAACGAGCGTATTTTAGCGGCGGATAACACGCCGCTTTATATTAAGTTTGCCGAAACGGTAAAAAATGCCGTGCGCAGCGGGGTGCTGGAGCATGGCAATATTTTGCCCGGTGAGCGTGATTTAAGTCAGTTAACCGGCGTTTCGCGCATTACGGTGCGCAAGGCGATGCAGGCGCTGGAAGAAGAGGGTGTGGTGACGCGTTCGCGCGGTTACGGCACGCAGATCAACAACATCTTCGAATACTCGTTGAAAGAAGCGCGAGGTTTTTCTCAGCAGGTGGTATTGCGCGGGAAAAAGCCCGATACGCTATGGGTTAACAAGCGTGTCGTGAAATGTCCCGAAGAAGTCGCGCAGCAGCTGGCGGTCGAAGCAGGAAGTGATGTCTTTTTGCTTAAGCGTATTCGCTATGTCGATGAAGAAGCGGTATCGATTGAGGAATCGTGGGTTCCGGCGCATTTAATTCATGATGTTGATGCCATCGGGATTTCACTTTATGACTATTTCCGCAGCCAGCACATTTACCCACAACGTACGCGTTCCCGCGTTAGCGCCCGGATGCCGGATGCCGAGTTTCAGTCACATATTCAGTTAGATAGCAAAATACCGGTGCTGGTGATCAAGCAAGTGGCGCTTGACCAACAGCAACGGCCTATTGAGTACAGCATTAGCCACTGTCGCAGCGATCTATACGTTTTTGTGTGCGAGGAGTAGTTCCTCGCGCGTTGGCGCACAATCACCGCCCCGATGCCCGACAACCCACGACGCCACTGCATTGCCCAGTAATACGGCATCCGCCAGTGGCAGACCAGAGGCCAGCCCGGCAAGTACGCCACCGGCATGACTGTCGCCCGCCCCAATGGTGTCGACAACTTGCGTTGGAAATGCCGGAATGCAGCCAGAAGCGTCGTTGCTGAAATACCATGCGCCTTCTTTATCGAGACGAACGATCAACGGCGCGGCAAATTTCTCCTGCCATTGCTTGCCAAGTGTTGTTATCTCTGCGGATAAAGCAAAACGTTCGGCGGCAATCTCAGCCTCTTGACGATTGAGCGACACTAAAGGTCGACAGGCCATGATCCGCGCCAGTAATGCATCCGGGATATCGCCAATACGTGGGCCAAAATCGATAAACGGCGTCACGTCTTGCAGCTCTTCCAGCCATTCCACTAACAATTCGCCGCAGGGCGAGGCCAGTTGATAACCGGAAAAATAGAGCAGGCTGCCAGGCGCAACGGTTAATCGCGCCAGCCACTGGCGATTCCACTGATTTTCAACACCGCTGAATGACATAAAAGTGCGTTCGCCATCCGGCTCAACCAGCGCCAGACACCAGCCGTTATCACCTTCGGCGTTATCGATCAGGCTGATTAAGCCCTCTTTTGCCATCCGGTTGCGAATCATCTCCGCCCACACGCCCTGACCGAGCGGCAAGGCATTACCCGCTTCGATGCCGAGGCGCTTTAACGCCACGGCAATATTCAGTGCGCAGCCGCCAACGTTAACGCTCTGCTGTTTCAGTTCGATATCGCACCCACGCCAGGGGAGGGCATAAGCGTCGGCGATCACGTCAATGACCGCCGCGCCGACGACCATCACCGACTGACGCGTGGTTAATTCAGGCAGCAGCGTGTGTAATCGAGCGCCGCTCATACCGCCTCCCGTTGTTGACGATATTTCGCCAGCGCTGTGGCATAGCGGTTGAAATCAAGCTGATTTACCGCATCCAGTTCCGCCTTTAACGCAGGATCGATAGCGTTAACGCCATGCAACGCGCCGCAAATTGCCGTCGCCATAGCACCGATGGTGTCTGTGTCGCCGCCAAGGTTAGCGCACAGGACGGCGCAGCGATTCGGGTCGGTTTGTGCCAGTTCAACCAGCGCAATGGCGCACGGAACGGACTCAATAGTGCTGGTACCTGCGCCAACGACCTGGTAAAGCTGTTCGCTGGCGGATTCGGTGCCGTCGGCATTGCGCACAATTTTCAGCGCAATCTCCAGCCGCGCCGCCAGTGAGGCGCTGAACGTAGTGATGCGTTTTTGCTGTGCATGTCGCGCAATTGAAGGCAGGGAATCAACAATCGCTGACCAGCTTTCTCCGTCAATGGCACGAGAAATCGCCCATGCGATGACTACCGCGCCTGCAACCGCCAGATCGGATTTATGGGTCGGGCTGGACGCCAGCGCTACATCATCAATAAAGGAATCAACATCACGCGCCGGAAGCAAACAACCTAATGGCGAGACGCGCATCGCTGCGCCGTTGGTCACGCCGTTGTTTTCCAGTTCAGCAACGGGTTTACCGTCGCGAATGGCGTTAAGCGCAATCTTCGAGGTCGGACCTAGTACGTTTTTGTTAAAGGCGTCGAAACGCAGCGCCCAGTCGAGAATATTACGCCCAATCAGATCCGGATCGATCTTGCCTTCACGTTCCAGTAACGCATCCGCCAGACACAGCGCCATCGAGGTATCGTCGGTGAATTCGGCGCGGTTAAAATAACAGGCCGCGTTATTCTCCTTTGGTCCAGGAAGAAAACGGTCAATCCAGCCAAAGTGTGCTTTAACGCGGCTGCGTGGCCAAAGCTCGGAGGGCATCCCCATCGCATCCCCTAACGCCTGCCCATAAAGAGCACCGAGAATACGTTCTGTTTTCATTTAACTTCCCCTTGTGTCAACGCAATATCGCGATCATCGACCTTGATAGCCGTAATTTCGTTGTCGGATTCGCGGAAAAAAATCATGAACAGCACGGCGATAATGGCAATCATCACCGCGCCGAAAGTCCACATCCCGGACCAGTTGAAAGTCAGTCCGTTTACCGGTTCCTGATAAGCGAACATCTTTTCCATCATCACACCGCCAAGACGATAGCCGAGCAAACTGCCGAAGCCCTGGCAGCAGAGCGTGATCAGCCCCTGCGCAGCGGTACGCATATGCACGGGGGCTTTTTTATCGACATAGATGTAAGCGGTAACGTAGTAAAAATCGTAACTTACGCCGTGAAGCAAAATACCGAGGAACAGTAACGCGTAGGTGAAATATTCATCCGCACTACCGTAAATAAAGAAGCCATAGCGGATCGCAGCGGTGACCAGACCAAGCAATAATACCTTTTTGATACCAAAGCGTTTAGTGAAAAACGGCAATGCCAGCATAAAGAAGATTTCAGAGAACTGGCCGAGCGTCATCCAGCCGGTGGCGTTTTTCATGCCAACTTCGGTCAGATAACCGTTGGCAAAGATGTAATAGAACGCTAGTGGCATCGCAAACAGGAATGAACAGAAGAAAAAGACGAGGAAGTTTTTATCGCGCAGCAGGATCAGCGCATCCAGGCCGAGCATGACTTTAATATCCATTTTGCCGGTGCTTTTTGGTGGCGTGTCGGGCAGGAAAAACGCAAACACACCGAGCAGAGCAGAACTTCCGGCGGTAATCAGCAGCGGGATGTTAGTCGGTGAGATATCGGCATACCCCAGTATTTGCGGCAAGAAACCACATGCCAGACCGGAGGCAATCCAGCCGATAGTGCCCATCACACGAATGCGCGGGAAATCACGCTCAACATCCGGCACGTTGGCAAAAGCGATGCTGTTAGTCAGCGCAATGGTCGGCATATAGGTTAGCGAGTAGGCCAGCAGTAACGGGAAGAACCCGGCAAAAGTGGTCTGTTGCGCAGCGAAATACATCAGCAGCGCGCCTGCGAACATCAATACCGCCAGCACTTTCTGCGCCGAGAAAAAGCGGTCAGTGATGGAGCCAACCAGAATTGGCGACAGGATCGCCGCAATGGCGGTACAGGCATACGACCAGCCAATTTCTCCGGCACTAAAACCGCTTTTACTTAACCACAACCACAATGGCACAAACCACGCGCCCCAGATAAACCATTCAACAAACATCATGAACGACAGCTTTGCTGTTGTTTTCATCTTTTAATTCCTTCATGACAGGTAATGTAAGGTACGCGATGATAATACCACTTAATAATACCTTTTAAATACCTTTGCGGTGAAAACTTGACCGCGCTAACATTTTTTCTGATGAATCGAGCCAACAGAAAACGCTGAAAAAACATCCAAAAGATGGAAAAACTCGCCCGTAACGACCAGGATTATGATTGCCCGCAAAAGGCGGGCCAGGAAAATCCATAGCCGATATCCAATCGGAATTTACGGGAGCATAGTAATGACAGATATTGCGCAGTTGCTTGGCAAAGACGCCGACAACCTTTTACAGCACCGTTGTATGACTATTCCTTCTGACCAGCTTTATCTCCCCGGACATGACTACGTAGACCGCGTGATGATTGACAATAATCGCCCGCCTGCGGTGTTACGTAATATGCAGACGTTGTACAACACCGGGCGTCTGGCTGGCACAGGATATCTTTCTATTCTGCCGGTTGACCAGGGCGTTGAGCACTCTGCCGGAGCTTCATTTGCTGCTAACCCGCTCTACTTTGACCCGAAAAACATTGTTGAACTGGCGATCGAAGCGGGCTGTAACTGTGTGGCGTCAACTTACGGCGTGCTGGCGTCGGTATCGCGGCGTTATGCGCATCGCATTCCATTCCTCGTCAAACTTAATCACAACGAGACGCTAAGTTACCCGAATACCTACGATCAAACGCTGTATGCCAGCGTGGAGCAGGCGTTCAACATGGGCGCGGTTGCGGTTGGTGCGACTATCTATTTTGGCTCGGAAGAGTCACGTCGCCAGATTGAAGAAATTTCTGCGGCTTTTGAACGTGCGCACGAGCTGGGCATGGTGACAGTGCTGTGGGCCTATTTGCGTAACTCCGCCTTTAAGAAAGATGGCGTTGATTACCATGTTTCCGCCGACCTGACTGGTCAGGCGAACCATCTGGCGGCGACCATTGGCGCGGACATCGTCAAACAGAAAATGGCGGAAAATAACGGCGGTTATAAAGCGATTAATTACGGTTATACCGACGATCGCGTGTACAGCAAGTTAACCAGCGAAAACCCGATTGATCTGGTGCGTTATCAGTTAGCTAACTGCTATATGGGCCGGGCTGGGTTGATAAACTCCGGCGGTGCTGCGGGCGGTGAAACTGACCTCAGTGATGCAGTGCGTACTGCGGTTATCAACAAACGCGCTGGCGGAATGGGGCTGATTCTTGGACGTAAAGCGTTCAAGAAATCGATGGCTGACGGCGTGAAACTGATTAACGCCGTGCAGGACGTTTATCTCGATAGCAAAATTACTATCGCCTGATACGCCTTATACGAACAACACCACCCCGTAGGACGGATAAGGCGTTTACGCTGCATCCGGCAACCTATGCCTGATGCGACGCTGAAGCGTCTTATCATGCCTACATAGCACTGCCACGTATGTTTACACCGCATCCGGCATAAAAACACGCGCACTTTGCTACGGCTTCCCTATCGGGAGGCCGTTTTTTTGCCTTTCACTCCTCGAATAATTTTCATATTGTCGTTTTTGTGATCGTTATCTCGATATTTAAAAACAAATAATTTCATTATATTTTGAAATCGAAAACAAACGACAGGATATGAAAATGTACGTGGTATCGACAAAGCAGATGCTGAACAACGCACAGCGCGGCGGTTATGCGGTTCCGGCATTCAATATTCACAATCTCGAAACGATGCAAGTGGTGGTAGAAACCGCTGCCAACCTGCATGCGCCGGTCATCATCGCCGGAACGCCTGGCACATTTACTCATGCTGGTACAGAAAATCTGTTGGCGCTGGTCAGCGCGATGGCGAAGCAATATCACCATCCACTGGCAATTCATCTCGACCATCACACGAAATTTGACGATATCGCTCAGAAGGTTCGTTCTGGCGTGCGCTCAGTCATGATTGACGCCTCGCATTTGCCTTTTGCGCAAAATATTTCACGGGTCAAAGAGGTGGTGGATTTTTGCCATCGCTTTGATGTCAGCGTCGAGGCGGAGCTGGGGCAACTTGGCGGCCAGGAAGATGATGTGCAAGTCAATGAAGCCGATGCGTTGTACACCAACCCCGCTCAGGCGCGTGAATTTGCCGAGGCAACCGGAATTGATTCCCTGGCGGTCGCCATCGGCACGGCTCATGGGATGTATGCCAGCGCACCGGCGCTTGATTTTTCTAGACTGGAGAACATTCGCCAGTGGGTGAACTTACCGCTGGTGCTGCATGGCGCGTCAGGGTTATCGACTAAGGATATTCAGCAAACCATCAAACTGGGGATATGCAAAATCAACGTTGCAACGGAGCTGAAAAATGCCTTCTCGCAGGCGTTAAAAAATTACCTGACCGAGCACCCTGAAGCGACCGATCCCCGGGATTATTTGCAGTCGGCTAAATCCGCAATGCGCGATGTGGTGAGCAAAGTGATTGCCGATTGTGGCTGCGAGGGCAGGGCATAACGCACCTGCCATTTAACAAGGAAAAAACATGAAAACGTTAATTGCCCGGCATAAAGCTGGTGAACATATCGGCATATGTTCAGTCTGTTCTGCCCATCCGTTGGTTATCGAAGCGGCGCTGGCATTTGATCGCAACAGCACGCGCAAAGTGCTGATTGAAGCAACGTCAAACCAGGTCAATCAATTTGGCGGTTATACCGGAATGACACCGGCAGACTTTCGCGAATTTGTTTTTACGATTGCCGATAAAGTTGGGTTTGCACGCGAACGCATTATTCTCGGCGGCGATCATCTGGGGCCAAACTGCTGGCAGCAAGAAAATGCGGATGCGGCGATGGAAAAATCCGTCGAGCTGGTAAAGGAATATGTTCGTGCCGGCTTCAGTAAAATTCATCTTGATGCGTCAATGTCCTGCGCGGGGGATCCCATACCGTTAGCACCAGAAACGGTTGCGGAACGAGCTGCTGTGCTTTGCTTTGCTGCGGAAAGTGTGGCGACAGATTGCCAGCGTGAGCAACTGAGCTATGTCATTGGCACCGAAGTTCCGGTTCCGGGCGGTGAGGCCAGCGCCATTCAGTCAGTACACATCACCCATGTTGAAGATGCCGCCAATACTTTACGTACGCATCAAAAGGCCTTTATTGCCCGTGGGCTGACAGAGGCGTTAACACGTGTGATTGCCATCGTGGTGCAGCCGGGTGTGGAATTTGATCACAGCAATATTATCCATTATCAGCCGCAGGAAGCGCAGCCGCTGGCGCAATGGATAGAAAACACCCGAATGGTTTATGAAGCACATTCTACCGATTACCAGACCCGGACGGCTTATTGGGAATTAGTCCGCGATCACTTTGCAATATTGAAAGTCGGTCCCGCATTAACCTTTGCTTTACGCGAGGCGATATTTGCACTGGCACAAATTGAGCAGGAACTTATCGCCCCTGAAAATCGCAGCGGTTGCCTGGCGGTAATTGAAGAAGTGATGCTCGACGAACCGCAATACTGGAAAAAATATTATCGTACGGGTTTTAACGATTCATTACTGGATATTCGTTACAGCCTGTCGGATCGTATTCGTTATTACTGGCCGCATAGTCGGATTAAAAATAGCGTCGAAACGATGATGGTGAATCTTGAAGGCGTGGACATCCCACTGGGCATGATTAGTCAGTATCTTCCCAAACAATTTGAACGCATTCAGTCCGGGGAATTATCAGCAATACCGCATCAGCTGATTATGGATAAAATTTATGATGTTTTGCGCGCCTATCGCTACGGCTGTGCGGAATAAGGACGGTATATGACTAACCTGTTTGTTCGTAGCGGAATTTCTTTTGTCGATCGTAGCGAAGTTTTAACCCATATCGGTAATGAGATGCTCGCCAAAGGTGTGGTTCATGATACCTGGCCACAGGCATTAATTGCCAGAGAAGCAGAATTCCCTACCGGGATAATGCTTGAGCAGCACGCTATTGCAATACCGCATTGTGAGGCGATTCATGCTAAGTCGTCAGCCATTTATCTGTTAAGGCCAACAAATAAAGTTCATTTTCAGCAAGCGGATGATGATAACGACGTGGCGGTATCGTTGGTTATTGCGTTGATTGTGGAAAATCCGCAGCAGCAATTGAAACTTTTACGCTGTTTATTTGGCAAGTTACAACAGCCCGATATCGTCGAGACACTAATCACTCTTCCTGAAACCCAGTTAAAGGAATACTTCACAAAGTATGTTTTAGATTCAGACGAATAAATCCCTCTGTAACAATAAAAAGGACTATTTATGAAACGCAAGATTATTGTCGCTTGCGGAGGCGCGGTTGCGACCTCTACGATGGCGGCGGAAGAAATTAAAGAGTTGTGTCAGAATCATAATATTCCTGTTGAATTAATCCAGTGTCGGGTTAATGAAATAGAAACCTATATGGATGGTGTGCATTTGATATGCACCACTGCCAAAGTGGATCGTAGTTTTGGCGATATTCCGTTAGTTCACGGCATGCCTTTTATTTCTGGTATCGGTATCGAAGCATTACAAAATAAAATTCTGACTATCTTACAGGGGTGACCTATGTTTTCAGAAGTCATGCGTTATATTCTCGACCTCGGCCCTACGGTGATGCTGCCGATTGTCATCATTATTTTTTCTAAAATATTAGGCATGAAGGCAGGCGATTGCTTTAAAGCGGGTCTGCATATCGGGATTGGCTTTGTTGGCATTGGCCTTGTGATTGGCTTAATGCTGGATTCCATTGGCCCGGCGGCGAAAGCGATGGCGGAAAATTTCGACCTGAATCTGCATGTGGTCGATGTTGGCTGGCCGGGCTCTTCACCAATGACCTGGGCGTCGCAAATTGCGCTGGTGGCGATTCCGATTGCGATTCTGGTTAACGTGGCGATGTTACTGACCCGTATGACGCGGGTGGTAAATGTTGATATCTGGAATATCTGGCATATGACCTTCACCGGCGCGTTGCTGCATCTGGCAACCGGTTCATGGATGATAGGGATGGCAGGTGTGGTAATTCACGCGGCGTTTGTTTATAAGCTCGGCGACTGGTTTGCCCGCGATACCCGAAATTTCTTTGAGCTGGAAGGTATTGCTATTCCGCACGGTACGTCGGCGTATATGGGGCCGATTGCGGTGCTGGTCGATGCTATCATCGAGAAAATCCCAGGCGTTAACCGAATTAAATTTAGCGCCGACGATATTCAGCGCAAATTTGGTCCATTTGGCGAGCCTGTCACCGTGGGTTTTGTGATGGGGCTGATTATCGGCATCCTCGCGGGTTACGATGTCAAAGGTGTATTGCAGCTGGCGGTAAAAACGGCGGCAGTGATGCTGCTAATGCCACGGGTGATTAAACCCATCATGGATGGTTTAACGCCCATCGCTAAGCAGGCTCGTAGTCGTTTACAGGCGAAGTTCGGCGGTCAGGAGTTCCTGATTGGCCTTGATCCGGCGTTGCTGCTGGGACATACGGCGGTGGTATCGGCAAGCCTGATTTTTATCCCACTCACCATTTTAATTGCTGTTTGTGTGCCGGGTAATCAGGTGCTGCCGTTTGGCGATCTTGCCACCATCGGCTTCTTCGTGGCGATGGCGGTCGCCGTGCATCGTGGAAATCTGTTCCGCACCTTAATCTCGGGTGTCATCATTATGAGCATCACCCTGTGGATCGCGACGCAAACTATTGGTTTGCACACCCAACTGGCGGCTAATGCTGGGGCGTTAAAAGCCGGGGGTATGGTGGCTTCAATGGATCAGGGCGGTTCTCCCATTACCTGGTTACTGATTCAGGTTTTCTCCCCGCAAAATATTCCCGGTTTCATTATTATCGGTGCAATTTATCTGACCGGTATTTTCATGACCTGGCGTAGAGCGCGTGGCTTTATTAAACAAGAGAAAGTCGTTCTCGCAGAATAATTTTTACCTGAGGGGGAGGTTATCCCCCTTAACAATCAGGAGTTTTTATGAAATCAGTGGTGAATGATACTGATGGTATCGTGCGCGTTGCAGAAAGCGTCATTCCTGAAATTAAACATCAGGATGAGGTGCGGGTAAAAATTGCCAGCTCGGGCTTATGTGGTTCCGATTTACCCAGGATATTTAAAAATGGTGCACATTATTATCCAATAACGTTAGGCCATGAATTTAGCGGCTATATTGATGCGGTGGGATCCGGTGTTGATGATTTACACCCTGGCGATGCGGTTGCCTGTGTGCCGTTATTACCCTGTTTTACTTGTCCAGAGTGTCTGAAAGGGTTTTATTCCCAGTGCGCAAAATATGATTTTATTGGCTCGCGGCGTGATGGTGGATTTGCTGAATATATTGTCGTTAAGCGAAAAAATGTCTTTGCTCTACCCACGGATATGCCTATTGAGGATGGGGCTTTTATTGAGCCGATTACCGTTGGTCTGCATGCTTTTCATTTAGCGCAAGGTTGTGAGAATAAAAACGTTATTATTATTGGTGCCGGAACCATTGGCCTGCTGGCCATTCAGTGCGCTGTCGCGCTGGGAGCAAAGAGTGTGACGGCGATCGACATTAGTTCAGAAAAACTGGCACTGGCAAAATCTTTCGGTGCGATGCAAACATTTAACAGTAGCGAAATGAGCGCGCCGCAAATGCAGAGCGTTTTACGCGAACTGCGCTTTAATCAGCTTATCCTCGAGACGGCTGGCGTACCGCAAACTGTCGAACTGGCGGTAGAGATTGCCGGTCCTCATGCCCAACTGGCGCTGGTGGGCACGTTGCATCAGGATCTGCATTTAACATCGGCAACGTTTGGCAAAATATTGCGTAAAGAGCTGACGGTTATCGGCAGTTGGATGAACTACTCCAGCCCTTGGCCGGGGCAGGAGTGGGAAACGGCGAGCCGGTTGCTGACAGAACGTAAGTTAAGCCTGGAGCCATTAATCGCTCACCGTGGAAGCTTTGAAAGCTTCGCCCAGGCGGTGCGTGACATCGCTCGTAATGCTATGCCGGGCAAAGTGTTGCTCATTCCCTGAAACCGCGGGCCAGCGTGATGCTGGCCCGGTATTGTGCAAAACAGATCATTCACCAATGGTCCCCCTTCGTTTACACTAGCCACAATTGAATATGGGTAAATGACGATGAATTCATTCGAGCGAAGGAATAAGATCATCCAATTAGTGAATGAACAGGGAACCGTGCTTGTTCAGGATCTGGCGGGAGTATTTGCTGCCTCGGAAGCGACAATCCGTGCCGATTTGCGCTTTCTCGAACAAAAAGGCGTGGTTACGCGCTTTCATGGCGGTGCGGCGAAAATAATGTCTGGTAATAGTGAAACCGAGACCCAGGAAGTCGGGTTTAAAGAGCGATTTCAGCTCGCCAGCGCGCCAAAAAACAGAATAGCGCAGGCGGCAGTCAAAATGATCCACGAAGGGATGACCGTTATTCTCGACAGCGGAAGTACGACAATGCTTATCGCCGAAGGATTAATGACCGCCAAAAATATCACGGTGATTACCAACAGTCTCCCGGCAGCGTTTGCCCTTTCCGAAAATAAAGACATTACTCTGGTCGTCTGTGGTGGCACGGTCCGCCATAAAACGCGCTCGATGCATGGTTCCATTGCCGAGCGTTCATTACAGGATATTAATGCCGATTTAATGTTTGTCGGTGCTGATGGTATTGATGCGGTTAATGGTATTACGACCTTTAATGAAGGTTATTCTATTAGCGGTGCGATGGTCACAGCCGCTAATAAAGTGATTGCCGTTCTCGATTCATCGAAATTTAACCGTCGCGGTTTTAATCAGGTACTACCAATCGAAAAAATTGACATTATTATTACCGATGATGCTGTGTCAGAGGTGGATAAACTGGCATTGCAGAAGACGCGGGTAAAATTAATTACGGTGTAGTATTGTTCTGTATGCCGGATAAGGTGTTTACACCGCATCCGGCATTACGGATTCTCCCTGGTTCAAGAGAGAATAGTTTGATTAACGTAACAGTGGACAATCTGGTGGTAATCGACAACGCAACGCTGCCGGAAGTATTTCAATATGAAAATTTTGCCCACTCAACGGTTCGCCATCAAGATTAAAGGTGATGTTGTGTGGTGCCTGAATATCAAACCACGACGAAGCGCCTTCGATAATATTCGGGTTATCTTCGTCAGATTTTAAGGTTGATACGAGAGCCGGAAGTATTTCATCGCCGGTAAAAATGCGCAGTTGCAGCAAGCCATCGTTAATTAACGCGTTCGGACACAATTGCTGACCGCCACCGGCCTGACGCCCGTTACCAATACCAATGACCAGGGCGTCACCTTGCCAGTGAAAGTTTTCACCGCGGATTTCACAACGGTCCGGTTGCAGAGTATCCATACGCATTAAGCCATGAATGATGTAAGAGACGCTACCCAGCGCGGCTTTTAATTTTTCCGGCGTTTCTGTGGTAATACGCGTCCCAAATCCGCCTGTCGCCATATTAATAAAACAGGTTTGTTTGTTGACCTGCGCCATATCTATCGCAATGGCGTCACCGGCAATTGCCAGTTTCAGCGCCTTATCCAGTGCCTCAGGAATCCCTACACTGGTGGCAAAATCATTGGCGGTTCCTAATGGCAAAATTCCCAGCGCGGGTATGTCATCCCCCTCACACTGAATCAACGCCGTAGAAACTTCATTAATGGTGCCATCGCCACCACCGGCAATCACCGTTGCGACGCCCAACTTCCGGGCCTCCTCTACATATCGTGCGGCATCGCCTTTCTCCCAGGTGACCCGCACATGGATCGTCATTCCTTCCTCACGCAACAGCATAATTGCTTCGCGCAAGGGTAGATTGTCAGTACTTTTGCCATTAAGAATCAGTAAGCTGGCGGGAAATTCTGCCATGATCGTATGTGCCTTTATGATTGGTCTGTAGATAGTGTAGAGCAGAAAACAAAAGGTGGAGTCAGAACAGGATGAAAGTCGGAGGATAAAAAGTCAGTTCAAGTATGGAGGATTCAGTGGTTACCACCAGGAGCTTGCAATGGGGACAGCGAATACTAACGGCTGCCACCGATAAATTTCAAAAAAGAGCATATACCTAATATTCAACTAAACAGTGGCATCTTCAATATAATATATTAAAGCCCCCATGGAGTTACCCTGAAGGGCCTCAATGTCCGTAATTCCTACTTATGTAGGAAATGTTGTACAGAACATTTATTATAATCCTATTCAATTATAATAATCATGCCATTATTATATTTAAACACTAGAGAGTGTCGTTGGTATTTAATGGGGGAAGGTGAGATGAAAAAGATAGCTGCTATATCATTAATTAGTATTTTTATTATGTCTGGTTGTGCTGTGCATAATGATGAGACAAGTATCGGTAAATTTGGTCTTGCATATAAAAGTAATATTCAGCGTAAACTCGATAACCAATACTACACCGAAGCCGAAGCTTCTTTAGCCAGGGGTAGAATATCTGGTGCAGAAAATATAGTAAAAAATGATGCAACTCATTTCTGTGTTACTCAGGGCAAAAAAATGCAAATAGTTGAGCTGAAGACAGAAGGTGTAGGATTACATGGTGTCGCTCGTCTGACATTCAAATGTGGAGAGTGAGAATATTTTTTGGTAAGCGTCAAATATGCGCGTTCTGGCTGTGCGTAGCCGGAACCTGTGGGAGCACGATGCCGATAAGTGAAAGGCATCGTGCTATGAAGGAGGATTCTATCGATGTGGTCAATGGAAGACGGTTACCAGAGATAGGGCTTATGCATAAAAAAATAAGCCCGTGTAAGGGAGATTACACAGGCTAAGGAGGTGGTTCCTGGTACAGCTAGCATTTTATGGGTTATGTTTTTCAGCGAAACGGATGATAACCTTAATAAATGCAGCTGTATGTGATCGGTTTCTAAGAATTTTCCATCCGGGAAAAATAATCGAAATTAATCACTTACCGTGGGGATTACGCGTGGTTTCCCCGGAGAAATTACGCATCAGCAGCGCGTAATTGAGCTCAAGATCCTGCGGGACCGGGAGCCACACAGTATAACCATCGCCTGGTGCTATCGGCATAGCTTCGCCTTTGGCGTTTTCCATGTGCTCAAGGGTAAAATTAATGTTGCCTTGCGGCGTCATCAGCTCAAGGCTGTCGCCAACGGAGAATTTATTTTTCACCGCTACCGCCGCGAGGTCCCCCTTGCGCTCACCGGTAAACTCACCAACAAACTGCTGGCGGTCAGAAACTGAATAACCGTATTCGTAGTTCTGATAATCGTCGTGAGTATGACGACGCAGGAAACCTTCGGTATAGCCACGATGCGCCAGACCTTCCAGAGTTTCCAGCAGGCTGGTATCGAACGGTTTTCCCGCAGCGGCGTCATCGATAGCTTTGCGGTAAACCTGTGCGGTGCGTGCACAATAGTAGAAAGATTTGGTACGACCTTCGATTTTCAGCGAATGCACGCCCATTTTGGTCAGGCGTTCTACATGGGCGATGGCGCGCAGATCTTTCGAGTTCATGATGTAAGTGCCGTGCTCATCTTCAAACGCGGTCATATACTCGCCCGGACGCTGGGCCTCTTCGATCATAAACACTTTGTCGGTTGGTGCGCCGATACCCAGCGTCGGCTCAACATTTTGCACCGGAATCGGCTCGTACTTGTGTACGATGTTGCCAACATCATCTTCTTTCCCTTCCTGGACGTTGTACTCCCAGCGGCAGGCGTTGGTGCAGGTGCCCTGGTTCGGGTCGCGCTTGTTGATATAGCCAGAGAGCAGGCAGCGACCGGAGTAGGCCATGCACAGCGCGCCGTGAACGAAGATCTCGATCTCCATATCCGGCACCTGATTGCGGATCTCTTCAATCTCTTCCAGCGACAGCTCGCGAGAGAGGATCACGCGGGTCAGGCCCATTTGCTGCCAGAATTTCACCGTCGCCCAGTTCACGGCGTTAGCCTGCACCGAAAGGTGGATCGGCATTTCAGGGAAGTGCTCACGCACCAGCATAATCAGCCCTGGATCGGACATAATCAGCGCATCCGGCCCCATTTCCACCACCGGTTTCAGGTCACGGATAAAGGTTTTCAGCTTGGCGTTGTGCGGTGCAATGTTGACCACGACATAAAACTTTTTCCCCAGCGCGTGGGCTTCATTGATGCCGAGCTGAAGATTTTCGTGGTTGAATTCGTTGTTGCGCACACGCAGGGAATAACGCGGCTGGCCCGCATAAACAGCATCTGCGCCATAAGCGAAAGCGTAACGCATATTTTTCAGCGTTCCCGCCGGGGAAAGGAGTTCCGGTTTAAACATAATTCTCTCGTTCTGATGACAGGTCAGATCCGCTTCACCTGATGAAGCGGTTAGGGGAGTGCCCCCACTTTAAGGGCGGGCATTGTAGCGCTGTGGGGGGCTCTGGTAAAGCGCCGGACGCCAACAACCCACGCCCGGCATCGTAATTACGTATTGTCTTTCACCGTCTGGCTTGTGCCATTGGCTTTAACGGAGGCAATTCCGGTTTCACGAGATTGCGCGGTGGCGTACATCTGGCTGGAGCCGATAATTTGATGATTAGCGGCTTTCAGATTGAAATAGAATTTGCCGTTACTTGCCGTTTTTTTCTCATAGCGTTCTTCTTGCGGGCTGTTGCTACGCACCGACGCGATGCCCTTTTCCGCAGAGGCTTTTGAGGTATAAAGCTCGCTGGTGAGGATAGTCTCACCATTGCCCGCTTTTAGCACAAACCGGAACTGATTATCACTGCTCTTACTGAGTTCAAACCAACCAGCCATAATGACTCCTTGATTGAAATTGTGTATCGAAAACAGCATCTAAAGGTGCTGTTTACCGATTAAAGTATGAGCGATTTTCTGATGCCTGCCAGGGCGGAGAGATAATGTCAGTTTGCTGACCATGCGTGGGATAATGTTGCCGGATCTGGTCTGAACGCCATCTCCGGCTAACAAAATAATGTCGCTAAAACTAAACGATGCGGCAGGCGTCGGCTTCCCAGCGGTAACCGACGCCATAAACGGCGCGGATAAATGACTGTTCGGCGTCGAGAGATTCCAGCTTGCGGCGCAGGTTTTTAATGTGGCTGTCGATGGTGCGGTCGGTTACTACGCGGTAGTCGTCATAAAGATGATTGAGCAATTGCTCGCGGGAGAACACTTTTCCTGGTTCGTGAGAGAGCGTTTTCAGCAGACGAAATTCCGCAGGCGTCAGGTCAAGCATTTTACCGCGCCATGAAGCCTGAAAACGACCTTCGTCGATAATCAACGGGCTTTCAGCATCCTGTTGCTGCAACTCGCGCTGCGGTTTGCAACGGCGCAAAATGGTTTTGACGCGCGCTACCACTTCCCGTGGGCTGTACGGCTTACAGATATAATCATCTGCGCCAATCTCCAGCCCCAGCAGGCGATCGATCTCTTCGATTTTTGCCGTCACCATCACGATCGGAATGTCAGAAAAACGACGAATTTCCCGGCACAGCGTCAGGCCATCGGTGCCAGGGAGCATCAGATCTAACAGGATCAGATCCGGTGGTGTCTGGCGCACATACGGCAGTACCTGATCGCCGTGGCTGATAAGCGTCGGCGCATAGCTCGCAGCACGCAGATAATCAATGAGCAACTGCCCCAGCTTCGGTTCATCTTCCACGATCAAAATACGCGGTGTGTTTTCGTCGATTGGTAACTCGGTCATACTTCTCTCTGTAAATCCCGTTCCAGCGGTAACTCTACTGTAATGCTTACCCCGCCAAAAGGCGAATGGGCAGCAATAATGCGACCATTATGTGCTTCAACAATGTTCAGGCAAATCGCCAGCCCCAGCCCGGAACCGCCGCTGGCACGGTTGCGGGAACCTTCGGTGCGATAAAAACGTTCAAACAATTTTTGTAGCTGATCGTCACTGACACCTGGCGCACTGTCGGCAAAGGTCAGGCGCACCGTTTTGTCGCGCTGCCCGGCAGAGATTTGCAGGCTGCCGCCGCTGTCAGTGTAGCGCAGGCTGTTTTCCAGTAAGTTATTGAATAACTGCATTAAACGGTCGCGATCGCCAAATACGGTAATACTGTCTGGCAGGGAAAATTGCAGTTTCAGGCCACGACTGGCGAATCGTTCGCGAAATGCGCCGCCCGCCACTTCCAGCAGTGGGATCAAATCTACCGGTGCTTTTTGATAGGCGAGAGCGCCTTCATCAGACATCGACAACTGATGGAGATCGTCAACCAGTTTGGTCAGTGTACCGACCTCCGCCTGTAAAGACGCCACCGTCTCCGGCGTGAATTTACGCACGCCATCCTGAATGGCTTCCAGTTCACCGCGCAGCACCGCTAATGGCGTACGCAGTTCGTGAGAAATATCGGCCATAAAATCGCGCCGCATTTGCTGGTTTTTCTCCAGTGTGCTGGCAAGCTGGTTGAAGTCTTGCGCCAGTTTGCCCAGTTCATCTTCACTGGTGGGCGTTACGCGGGTAGTGAAATCGCCCGCCGCCAGTTTGTGCGTGCCATCGACAAGTCGTTTTACCGGTGCCAGTAAACCGCGCGCCAGCAGAAAAGTGGCAAGTGCCGCGAGTAACGTTGCCAGGGCGACAATCAACCAGCTGGTTTGCCGCTGTTGTTTATCGAAATTGATATCAGTATTGCGCGTTAACCGCTCAACGGGGGAGGCGATCACCGCGCCAACTTCCGCACCGTTGACCAGAATGGGTCGCCGTGTACCGTCAGGTGGAATCGGCGCTCGCGGACCAACCAGCACTTTGTTGTTTTGATCAACCACCCAGAACTGGGTACGCCAGCCGTGCGGTGGCATACCCGGGCCGGGTTTATCTTCCGAATTATCGTGTTCAAATGAACGCAGGATCTGAAAGACAAAGCGATCATTGTTGCGCAGGAAGCGCCAGTTGCCATGCTGCGCATACTGCTCGCCAAGCGCATCACTTAACAGTTGTAATCGCTGTTCATTACCATGCTTGATGTAATCAATAAAGCCACGCTCAAAACTGATACGCACCGCCCAGTGCATACTGATCAGCAAGACAATGCAGGTGGCGAAAATCGCCAGAAACAGTTTGCCGGTAATACCGGGTCGCCAGAACTTCATTGCGCGCTCCTTTTTCGCCGCGAAATAGCTACATTTTGATGCGTATCGTTCGGCACTCTGGCAAAGATGAACGCCGGAAGGGCGATGATCAACGCCATGCTAAGCCAGGTGTACATAAAGACGGTTTGTGTGGTGCCGCTGTCGACGCTGACATGCTGTGAACCAAAAAGTCCCAGCAACAGCCCGGCGATAGTGACGCCGATACTCATCGACAATTGCATAATCATCGACAGCAGGCTGTTGCCGCTGCTCGCCAGATTGTCCGGGAGATCTTTCAGCGTCAGGGTGTTCATGGAGGAGAAACGCGTCGAGTTGACCATCCCTTGTAAAAACAGGACGAACGGCAAAACGTAGTACCAGCCCAGCAGGGCGGTAGTCATAAACAACAGGGTGACCAGCGACAGACCCAGCGTGGTCGCTACCAGTACCCGACGATAACCAAAGCGATTCACCACCTGTACCACAATTCGCTTCATTCCCATGCTGCCAAGCACCATCGGGATCATCATCAGTCCGGCATGAAACGGCGAGAAACCGAGGCCAATTTGCAGGAAAACCGGTGTCATAAAGGGCAACATGCCACTGCCAATACGTCCGGCAAAGCTCCCCGCCAGGCCCAGCGAAAAGGTACGAGTACGGAACAGTTTCAGACTGAACAGGGCACGGTTGTTATTTCTGGCGTGCAGCAGATAAAGCACCAGTGCCACCACGCCAACTGCGACCAGGCCTGCAATCGTCAGCGACGATAAACCTGTACCTTTACTGCCGTCCAGCGCCAGGGTTAATACCGCCATGCCAACCGCCAGCAATAAAAATCCGGAGAGATCAAAGCGCCGCGTCTGCATGGTGTAGTTCGGCATTAACAGCAATGTGGCGATCGCACCGATAATCCCCACCGGAATGTTGATCAAAAAGATCCAGTGCCACGATGCGTACTCCACCAGCAGACCGCCGAGCGCCGGACCGAGCAGCGGACCGACCTGACCGGGTAACGTGACAAAGGTCATCGCCGCCATATATTGCTCGCGCGGTACGATTTTCATCACCGTCAATCTGCCGACCGGCACCATCATCGCGCCGCCAACGCCCTGTAACGCGCGTGCCAGCAACAGTTCGTTCAGCGTGCCGGAAAGCGCGCAAAACAGTGAACCGAGAGTAAACAGCACGATGGCGGTAAAGAAAATATTGCGCACGCCGACTTTGTCCGCCAGCCAGCCGCTGGCGGGCAGCATCACCGCCACGGTCAGCACATAAGAGACAATGACCATGTGCATATGCAACGGACTTTCCCCGAGGCTTTGCGCCATTGAGGGAAGGGCGGTGTTTACGATGGTGGTGTCCAGCGACTGCATAAAGAAGCCGAAAGCCACAATCCACAATTGCCAACGGGTGCTGTCGGGAAGATCTGTCATTTACTCGGTTACCGTTTGTTTAGGTTTACGCGAAAAACGCAGCCGCAGACGGTCGAAAAAGAGATACACCACCGGCGTGGTATACAGCGTAAGGAGCTGGCTCATTACCAGTCCGCCGACAATGGTGATCCCCAGGGGGTGCCGCAGCTCCGAGCCGTCGCCGCCCGACAATACCAGCGGCAGCGCACCAAACAGCGCCGCCAGGGTAGTCATCATAATCGGGCGAAAACGCAGCAGACAGGCCTGGAAAATAGCTTCCTGCGGCGTCAGGTTACCGTGCCGTTGGGCTTCAAGCGCAAAATCGACCATCATAATGGCGTTTTTCTTCACGATGCCGATTAATAGCATGATCCCTATCAGGGCGATTAGGCTGAACGGGGCATTGAACAGCTCCAGCGCCAACAGCGCTCCAACGCCCGCCGAGGGCAGGGTGGAGAGAATCGTCAGCGGATGTACGTAACTCTCGTAAAGGATACCCAGCACGATATACACCGTGGCGATGGCGGCGATAATCAGGATCACCTGCGAGTTCATCGTCTCCTGGAACACCTGCGCCGTGCCGGCAAAACTGCCGCGCACCGTCGAAGGCACACCAAGCTGGGTCATTGCGCGATCGATCGCCGCACTGGCGTCCGAGAGCGATTTTCCGGTCGGCAGGTTAAACGAAATGGTCGAGGCCGCCGATAATCCCTGATGATTCACCGATAGTGGGGCATTCGCCGGTTGCCATTTAGCGAAATACGACAGCGGGATCGCTTTGCCTTCGTTATTGATAACGAACATTTTTTCCAGCGCACTGATGTCCTGGGTATAGCGCGGATCCACTTCCATCACCACTTTATACTGGTTCATCGGCTGGTAAATGGTCGAGATTTGCCGCTGACCGAAGGCGTTATTTAACAGACTGTTGGCGGCTTGTACGTCGATTCCCAGCCGTGCCATGGTGTCGCGGTCGTAAACCAGATTCATCTCCGCGCCGTTATCCTGCTGATCGGAGTTCACGTCCGCCAGTTCCGGCAACGTCGCCAGTTTTTTGCGGATTTTCGGCTCCCATTCTCGCAGTGCCGCCAGGTCGTCGGATAACAACGTGTACTGGTAGCTGGCGTTCGACTGACGCCCACCAACGCGAATATCCTGTACCGCCATCAGGAACAGATTCGCCCCCGGTTCTTTCGCCAGTTTTACGCGCAGACGGTCGATAATTTGCTGCGCCGTTTCGCTGCGTTCGTCGCGTGGCTTGAGGGTGATAAACATCATCCCGCTGTTCACTCGCGAACCGCCTGTAAAGCCGGTGACATTATCCACTGCCGGATCGTCACGGATAATTTTCATGAAATCCTGCAACTTACCGCGCATCGCCTGAAACGAAATACTCTGATCCGCCTGAATCCCGCCCATCAACACGCCAGTGTCCTGCTCCGGGAAGAAGGTTTTCGGGATCGAGATATACAGCCAGATATTCAGCGCAATGGTGCCAAGCAGCACCACGCCCACCAGACGGGTATGATTGAGCACCCATTTCAGTGACTTGCCGTAGCTTTGTTGCAGGGCTACCAACATGCGACCAAAACCACGCAGTCGCTTTTGCTCGCGCGGCTTGCTGGCTTTCAGCATCCAGCCACACATCATTGGCGTTAATGTCAGAGAAACCAGCAACGATATACCAATGGCGACAGAAAGCGTCACGGCAAATTCGCGTAACAGTCGGCCCGGCAATCCGCCCATCAACAGCAGCGGCAGGAACACCGCCACCAGTGACAGACTCATCGACAGCACCGTAAAACCGACTTCGCGAGTACCTTGCAGTGCGGCTTGCAACGGTTTCATTCCCGCTTCCAGATGACGTGCAATGTTTTCCAGCACCACGATGGCGTCATCCACCACGAAACCAGTAGCGATGGTGAGCGCCATTAACGAAAGGTTATTGAGACTGAATCCGCACAGGTACATCGCCGCAAACGTACCAATCAGCGAAACCGGCACCGAAACGGCGGGAATAATAGTGGCGCGACCCGAGCGCAGGAATAAAAACACCACCAGAATCACCAGCGCCACCGAGATAATCAGCGTTTGCTCGACTTCTTCCAGCGAGGCGCGAATGGTGGGGGAGCGATCCTGGGCAATTTGCAGATCAATCGCCGCCGGAATGGTTTCCTGCAACTCCGGTAATTTTGCCCGGATGCTGTCAACCGTCTGGATAATATTGGCTTCCGGCAGTTTGCGGATCATCAGTAAAATAGCCGGTTTGGCGTTGGTCATCCCGGCGTTGCGCACATCCTGCACTGAGTCGGTCACCGTCGCCACATCGCCCAGACGAACCGCGCCGCCGTTGTTGTAGTGAATAATCAACGGCTGATATTCAGCGGCGGTTTTTAGCTCATCATTGGTCTGGATCTGCCAGCGGTGAGTGCCATCTTCCAGCGCGCCCTGCGGTTTACGCACGTTGGCATTGCTGACGGCGGTGCGTACGTCGTCCAGCGACACGCCCTGATTAAACAGCGCCTGCGGATTCAGCCCGACGCGTACGGCGGGCAGTGAGCTGCCTCCGACATCGACATCACCAACACCGTCGATTTGCGAAATCGTCGGAGCCAGCTGCGTCGAGGCGAAATCGTACAGTTCACCCTGCGAATAAGTATCGGACGTCAGCGTGAGGATCATAATTGGCGCATCCGACGGGTTCGCTTTGCGATAGGTCGGGCGGCTGGGCATCCCACTGGGCAGCAAACTTTGTGCAGCGTTGATCGCCGCCTGCACATCACGCGCTGCGCCGTTGATATCCCGGTCAAAATCAAACTGCAAAATAATACGCGTGCTGCCGAGCGAACTGCTGGAGGTCATTTCACTGACTCCGGCAATGCGCCCAAGTGAGCGCTCCAGCGGCGTGGCAACGGAAGACGCCATTGTTTCTGGTGACGCACCGGGCAGCGAGGCGCTGACGATAATCACCGGAAAATCGACCTGCGGCAGCGGGGCGACCGGCAGCATACGGAAGCCCAGTATGCCGCACAGGGTAATGGCAACCGACAGTAAAATCGTCGCCACCGGGCGGTAAATGAAGAGGGCAAAAAACTTCACTTACGCCTCCTCTTCATGACGGGCAAAGCGGCTTTTGGTCCACAATGCCAGGCGGTCGAACAGCAAATAAATCACCGGCGTGGTAAACAGCGTCAGCACCTGGCTGACAATCAGACCGCCGACCATGCCGATACCTAACGGACGACGCAGTTCCGCGCCGACCCCGGTACTCAACATCAGCGGCAGCGCGCCAAGCAGAGCCGCCAGAGTGGTCATCAGGATCGGACGAAAACGCAACAGACAAGCCTGGTAGATTGCCTCGCGCGGCGACATGCCTTGCTCGCGCTCAGCAGCCAGCGCGAAGTCGATCATCATGATGGCGTTCTTCTTCACGATACCGATCAGCAAAATAATGCCGATAATCGCAATCACATCCAGTTCGCTACCAGCAATCAGCAACGCCAGCAGTGCGCCAACCCCTGCGGTGGGTAGCGTCGAGAGAATGGTGATCGGGTGAATAAAGCTCTCGTACAGAATGCCGAGCACGATATACATCGCCACCACCGCCGCGACAATCAGCCAGACAGTGCTGCCCAGCGCCGACTGGAAGGCGAGGGTGCTGCCCTGGAACTGCGTGGTGATATCCACCGGCAGATTCAGCGTCTTTTCGGTGTCCATAATCGCCTGCACCGCATCGCCCAGCGAATAGTTATCCGGCACGTTAAAGGAGATGGTCGTTACCGGGAACTGATCCAGATGGTTGATGGAGAGCGGCGCAAAACGCTGCTCAATTTTGGCAATTGAGCTTAGCGGCACCACGCCGCCGTCGCTGCTGGTCAGGCGAATGGTATCCAGCGCCGCGAGGCCTGGGGTATTTTCGGTGTTGTGCTCCAGCACCACGCGATACTGGTTGGCCTGAGTATAAATAGTGGAAATCAGCCGCTGACCAAACGCGTTGTACAGGGCGTTATCGACATCCGCCATGCTGATCCCCAGACGGCTGGCGCTGTCGCGATCAACATTGACATACGCCACCAGCCCTTTGTCCTGCCAGTCGCTGGAGACATCAGAAAGCTGTGGCAGTTGCTGGAGTTTTTCCATCAACTGTGGCACCCAGGTACTGAGCGCATCCAGTGACGTGGCCTGCAAGGTAAACTGGTACTGGGTGCGGCTGACCTGAGTATCAATAGTCAGATCCTGCGTTGGTTGCAGGAAGAGATCGACGCCCGGCACTTTATCTACCGCCGTTTGCAGACGGGCGATGACTTTTTGCACCCGATCATCACGTTCATCCAACGGTTTGAGGTTGATTTGTAAACGTGCACTGTTCAGCGACGGGTTAGTGCCATCAACGCCAACAAATGAGGTCAGGCTTTGCACTGCCGGATCCTGCAAAATCACGTCCGCGACCTGGCGTTGTCGCTGGGCCATATTGGCAAAGGAGCTGGATTGCGGTGCCTGCAAAGTGCCCTGAATAATGCCATTGTCCTGTACCGGGAAGAAACCTTTCGGAATGAACACCCACAGCAGCACGCTAAGCAGCAGCGTGCTGAGTGCCACGCTTAAGGTCAGCCACGGATGATTCAGCACTTTCGCCAGTCCACGACCATAGGCGGCGATTATCCTGTCGAACATTTTTTCCGAGGCACGGGAGAAGCGGTTCTGTTTACGCAACGACTCCTGGCTGAGCATCCGCGCGCACATCATCGGTGTCAGGGTCAGCGACACCACCGCTGAGATCAAAATCGCTACCGCCAGGGTAATAGCAAATTCGCGGAACAGTCGCCCGACGATATCGCCCATAAACAGCAGTGGGATCAACACCGCAATCAGTGAGAAGGTCAGCGAGATAATGGTAAAGCCGATTTCACCTGCGCCCTTGAGCGCCGCCGCCAACGGTTTTTCGCCTTTTTCGATATAGCGGGAAATGTTTTCGATCACCACGATGGCGTCATCGACCACGAATCCGGTGGCGATAGTTAACGCCATCAGTGTCAGGTTATTGATTGAAAAATCGAGAAACACCATAACCGCGAAAGTGCCGATTAACGACAGCGGTACAGCAACACCGGGAATGATGGTCGCCGGAATATTGCGCAAAAACAGGTAGATAATCATGACTACCAGCGCGATAGCCATCATCAATTCAAACTGAGTATCATCGACGGATGCGCGGATATTGGTGGTGCGATCGGAAAGCACTGTCACCTTCACCGATTTCGGCAGACTCTCAGTGAGCTGTGGCAGCATCTGCCGAATGCTGTCGGCGGTGGAGATAATGTTAGCACCGGGCTGGCGCTGAACATTCATCACAATGGCCTGTTCTTTGTTCGCCCACGCGCCGAGCCAGCTGTTTTCTGCACCTTGCTCTACAGTTGCGACATCGCCCAGACGAATTGGCGCGCCGTTCTGGTAGGCGATGATTAGCTGGCGATACTCTTCGGCGGATTGCATCTGGTCGTTCGCGGAAAGCGTGACCGCACGGGAAGGGCCGTCGAGGCTACCTTTTGCCGAGTTAACGTTAGCGCCGGTAATGGCGGTGCGCACGGTTTCGCTGGTCAGGCCGAGGGCGGCAATCGCCTGAGCGTTAAGTTTGACGCGAACAGCCGGACGCTGACCGCCGGAAAGCGTCACCAGGCCGACGCCGGAAATCTGCGAGATTTTCTGCGCGACGCGGGTTTCCACCATATCTTCCACTTGCGTCATCGGCATGGCGGTTGAGGTGACGGCGAGCGTCATGATCGGCGGATCTGCCGGGTTCACTTTGCTGTAAACCGGCGGGTTAGGCAGATCGCTCGGCAACAAGTTGGTCGCAGCGTTAATCGCGGCCTGCACTTCCTGCTCGGCGACATCGAGCGGTAATGTTAGCTGGAACTGCAAAGTGATAACTGACGCACCGCCGGAACTTTGCGACGACATCTGTTTCAGGCCAGACATCTGCCCGAACTGGCGTTCTAGCGGCGCGGTAACGGCAGAGGTCATGACATCCGGGCTGGCACCTGGGTAGAGCGTGACCACCTGAATGGTCGGATAGTCCACTTCCGGCAGCGCCGAAACGGGCAGGGCGCGATAACCGATAATCCCGGCGAGTAAGATCGCCACCATCAGCAGCGTGGTGGCGACAGGACGCATAATAAACAGGCGCGACGGGCCGCCTGTGCTGCTCGGGGGTAACACCTGCATCAGGAGCGTGCTCCTTTTTTCGCGTATTCGCGGCTGGTGGCTTTCTCTTCCGGAGTAGTGGCGCTCTGGGCTTCCACCACTTCCACTTTCGCCCCTTCGGTCAGGCGATCAATGCCGTCCGTCACTACGCGGTCGCCCGCAGAAATACCTGCGCGGATCACCACTTTCTGACTGTCCTGAATGCCCGGTGTCACCAGATGTTTGCTGACTTTGTTTTCGCTATTCAGCACCCAGACAAAATGGCCTTCATTGCCCATTTGCAGGGCGGCTGTTGGGATCACTACGGCGTTTTGTTCGGTGTCGACTAACATGCGCGCGTTAACAAACTGATTGGGAAACAGCGCATCATCCTGATTATTAAAGCGTGCTTTCACTTTAATCGTACCGGTAGTGGCATCGATTTGGTTATCAAGGCTTAACAGCGTGCCTTCACTTAACTTCTTCGAGTTGGTGCGATCCCAGGCTTCTACCACCAGCGGTTTTCCGGCTTTTTGTGCCTGTACAACGGTGGCGATATCGCTTTCCGGCAGAGTAAAGACCAGATCGATAGGATGTGTTTGGGTGATCACCACAATCCCGGTGGTGTCGCCACTGGAGATTTGGTTACCAACATCAACCTGCTTGAGACCAACGCGACCATCAACTGGTGCGGTGATACGGCTCCAGTCGAGTTGCAATTGCGCGCTGGCGACGCTTGCTTCATCAGCCTTAATGGTACCTTCGGTTTCACTGACCAGCGCTTGTTGGGCATCCAGTTCCTGACGAGATACGAGATTGGTTTTTGCCAGTTGTTGATAACGCGCCAGGTCACGGCGGGCGTTGGCGAGCGTGGCTTTATCTTTTGCCAGTTGGCCCTGGGCTTGTGCTAATGCAACTTTGAACTGGCTTGGGTCAATTTCTGCCAGTAAATCGCCTGCTTTGACCTGCTGGCCTTCCTGGAAATGTAACGCCATCAATTGACCGTCCACGCGGCTGCGCACCGTAACAGTATTAGCGGCGGTAATGGTGCCAAGCCCGGTGAGGTAACGCGGAACAGCCTGTTCTACTGCGGTCGCCGCCTGAACCGGAGCTAATGGGCCGGCACGCATACCACGGCGACCACCCGCTGGCGATTGCTGCGCTTGTTTCGTCGCCCCTGGGGTTGCACTCTGGGAGTCATTGCGGCCTTGCCAGAACCAGAATGCGGCGATGGCGGCGATAACCACCACGATTACGATTACCCAACGGGATTTATAACTGCCTTTCATCGTTAAGAGTTTCTCTTCCTGAAACGTTTCGCGGAATGATACTAGTGTAGCCAGCCAATAAGGGAGAAAAATGGAGGAATTATGAAACACTGTCGGGAATCGTCTGAATGACGGGCACTTTTGCGAGCACGCATCCAGTAATAACACATGAAACTATTTTATCTACGCGTTAGCGATAGACTGCTTGCATGGCGAAAGGAGATAAGCCGACGATTTCAGCGGGACGCTGAAACGGGAAAGCCCCTCCCGAGGAAGGGGCCATAAATAAGGAAAGGGTCATGATGAAGTGGATCATCATCGTGGTGCTCTTAGTCATAAGCTTCCCGGCTTACTAAGACTACCAGGGCGGGGGAAACCCCGCTCAACCCTCATTCCTGAAAGTATGCCTTCACGGTCCAATTGTCAATCCGCAGACTTTGCAGTCTGCGATCCTGCCAGCAAATATTCTTTGCGAGTCGTTACGCAATAATCACACTTGAAACTATTTTATCCGCAAGTCAGCGATAGACTGCATACAGGGCGAAAGGAGGTAAGCCGACGATTTCAGCGGGACGCTGAAACGGGAAAGCCCCTCCCGAGGAAGGGGCCATAAATAAGGAAAGGGTCATGATGAAGTGGATCATCATCGTGGTGCTCTTAGTCATAAGCTTCCCGGCTTACTAAGACTACCAGGGCGGGGGAAACCCCGCTCTACCCTCACTCCTGAAATTATGTCACTCAACCCTTGTTGTCAATCTGTAAGCCCACGTTCTTGCGAGGCGAATAGCAAAATCTTCTGCGCCGCCGGGCCTAATTCTGAAAGTTTCTTCGTTTGCTCTTATTTCATTATTGCAATCGGTATGATACCGGACCTCAATAATTCTCTAAGAAAGGATTTCTTATGAGCGAACAAATCACGTTTGCCACCAGCGATTTTGCCAGTAACCCGGAACCACGTTGCCCCTGCATTTTGCTGCTGGATGTTTCTGGCTCGATGAGCGGCAGACCCATTAATGAACTTAACACCGGATTGGTTACCTTTCGCGATGAGCTACTTGCCGATTCGCTGGCCTTAAAAAGAGTGGAACTCGGCATTGTGACGTTCGGCCCGGTGCATGTGGAACAACCCTTTACCAGCGCCGCTAATTTTTTCCCGCCCATCCTGTTTGCCCAGGGCGATACACCAATGGGCGCTGCCATTACCAAAGCCCTGGATATGGTTGAGGAGCGGAAACGTGAATATCGTGCCAATGGTATTTCCTATTATCGTCCGTGGATTTTCCTGATCACCGATGGCGCACCAACCGATGAGTGGCAGGCTGCCGCCAACAAAGTGTTTCAGGGGGAAGAAGATAAGAAGTTTGCCTTCTTTTCCATCGGTGTACAGGGGGCGGATATGAAGACGCTGGCCCAAATCAGCGTCCGTCAGCCTTTGTCTCTGCAGGGATTACAATTCCGTGAACTGTTTAGCTGGTTATCCAGTTCGCTGCGTTCGGTTTCCCGCTCCACGCCGGGAACGGAAGTTGTGCTGGAAGCGCCAAAAGGCTGGACGTCAGTGTGAGTTGGCGTCTGGTCTATGCATCAGCCGTTGGAACGTCGCACATCAGCGCTGATTTGCCTTGCCAGGATGCCTGCCAGATGCAGGTTGCCTGGCTAAATGACCAGCAGCCATTATTGTCGGTATTTGTCGCTGATGGCGCAGGCAGCGTCTCGCAGGGTGGCGAAGGTGCGATGCTCGCCGTCAATGAAGCGATGGCTTATATGTCGCAAAAAGTGCAGGGCGGGGAATTGGGGCTTAATGATGTCCTCGCAACGGACATTGTGCTGACCATTCGTCAGCGACTTTTTGCCGAGGCGGAAGCCAAAGAATTAGCGGTTCGCGATTTTGCCTGCACGTTTTTGGGATTGATTTCATCAGCTAATGGCACCTTGATTATGCAGATTGGCGATGGCGGCGTGGTGGTAGATTTGGGGCACGGTTTGCAACTGCCGCTCACGCCGATGGTGGGTGAATATACCAATATGACGCACTTCATTACCGATGAAGATGCCGTTTCCAGACTGGAAACTTTCACCAGCACTGAGCGTGCGCATAAAGTTGCAGCATTTACGGATGGTATTCAGCGACTGGCGTTAAATATGCTGGATAATTCTCCGCATGTGCCTTTCTTTACCCCGTTTTTCAATGGACTGGCGTCAGCAACGCAGGAACAACTCGATTTATTACCTGAATTGTTAAAGCAGTTTTTGTCCAGCCCGGCGGTAAACGAGCGTACGGATGATGATAAAACGTTGGCACTGGCGCTGTGGTTACCATGAAACCCACTTTATATACTGCTACTGGTGAGTGCGTTACGCCAGGCCGTGAACTGGGCAAAGGCGGCGAAGGTGCGGTTTATGATATCGAGGAGTTTGTCGATAGCGTCGCCAAGATTTATCACACGCCGCCACCCGCCTTAAAACAGGACAAACTTGCCTTTATGGCTGCGACAGCTGACGTGCAGTTGTTGAATTATGTCGCCTGGCCGCAGGCAACGCTTCACGGTGGACGAGGCGGAAAAGTTATCGGTTTTATGATGCCAAAAGTTTCTGGTAAAGAACCGATTCATATGATCTATAGCCCGGCACATCGTCGCCAGAGTTACCCTCATTGTGCGTGGGATTTTCTACTCTATGTTGCGCGCAATATTGCTTCATCTTTTGCTACTGTTCATGAGCACGGGCACGTCGTGGGTGACGTAAACCAGAACAGCTTTATGGTAGGTCGCGACAGCAAAGTGGTGTTGATTGATAGCGACTCCTTTCAGATTAATGCCAATGGTACACTGCATTTATGCGAAGTCGGCGTGTCGCATTTTACGCCGCCAGAGCTGCAAACCATGCCATCATTTGTCGGCTTTGAACGCACAGAAAATCACGATAATTTTGGCCTTGCGTTGCTGATATTTCACGTCTTGTTTGGTGGGCGGCATCCTTATTCCGGTGTACCGCTTATCTCTGATGCAGGTAATGCGCTGGAGACGGATATTGCCCATTTCCGTTATGCCTACGCCTCAGATAATCAGCGACGTGGTTTAAAACCGCCGCCACGATCGATTCCGCTGTCGATGTTACCGGGCGATGTTGAAGCCATGTTTCAGCAGGCATTCACGGAAAGTGGCGTGGCAACCGGGCGTCCGACGGCAAAAGCGTGGGTAGCGGCACTTGATTTACTACGCCAACAGTTAAAGAAATGTACCGTTTCGGCAATGCATGTTTACCCCGCTCATTTGACTGACTGCCCGTGGTGTGCGCTGGATAATCAAGGCGTTATCTATTTTATTGATCTCGGTGAAGAGGTCATTACCACCGGCGGTGATTTTGTGCTGGCGAGAGTCTGGGCGATGGTGATGGCATCAGTAGCACCGCCAGCATTGCAATTGCCATTACCCGATCATTTCCAACCGACTGGCAGGCCGCTTCCTTTAGGCCTGTTACGGCGCGAATACATCATTCTGATTGAGATCGCACTGTCAGCGTTATCGCTGTTGTTTTGCGGCCTTCAGGCAGAACCGAGTTATATTATTTTGATTCCTGTGCTGGCGGCTATCTGGATTATTGGCAGCCTGACAAGCAAAGCGTACAAAGCAGAAATCCAGCAACGCCGTGAGGCGTTTAATCGCGCGAAAATGGACTATGACCATTTAGTCAGCCAGATCCAGCAGTTGGGCGGGCTGGAAGGTTTTATCGCCAAACGGGCGAGGCTCGAAAAAATGAAGGACGAAATTCTCGGGTTACCGGAAGAAGAGAAACGCGCTCTGGTAGCACTTCACGACACCGCAAGGGAACGGCAGAAGCAGAAGTTTCTGGAGGGATTTTTTATTGATGTTGCCTCTATTCCCGGCGTTGGCCCTGCGCGTAAAGCGGCGTTACGGTCCTTTGGTATTGAAACAGCAGCGGATGTTACCCGACGGAGCGTTAAGCAAGTAAAAGGTTTTGGTGATCATCTGACCCAGGCGGTTATCGACTGGAAAGCGAGCTGTGAACGCCGTTTTGTGTTCAGGCCGAACGAAGCGGTAACGCCTGCAGACAGACAAGCGGTAATGGCAAAAATAGCCGCCAAACGACATCGGCTGGAATCGGCGCTGACTGTCGGTGCGACAGAGTTGCAGCGATTCCGCCTTCATGCGCCAGCACGGACCATGCCGTTGATGGAACCGCTACGTCAGGCGGCAGAAAAACTGGCTCAGGCGCAGGCAGATTTAAGCCGTTGCTGAGCCATTTTTCAATTAACGAAACACCACTTCCGCCCAGCGTGCCAGCCCGGCGGTGACGGAGCCAAAGTCATCGCCGCCTGCAACCGGAATGCCCGGCAACTGTTCTGCCAGCGCTTTTTTAATCAGCGGCGAACGGGCGCTACCGCCGGTCAGGTAGATAACGTCCGGTTTTTCCTGGGCGTTATCCAGCGCCAGTTGCACCTGTTCCAGAATCCGCGCCAGTGGCTGGCTGAGGGCGCTTTCCAGCCCTTGCTGGCTAATCAGCGTAGCCAGTTCATCGCTGATAAACGGCAGTGAGGCGCGGGTTTCCGCTACACTTGAAAGGGCGATTTTGCTCTCTTCTGCGCTACGCACCAGGCGATAGCTTAAACGCTGACGCCAGACTTTCTGTAACAGGGCCACTTTTTCCGGTTCACGGGCATCGCGTACCAGATCGTTAAGCAGACGACCGTTAGCACTACTGTAGAAATCACTCTGCGCAGGAACGTCGTTGATCGCAACCGCATTCCACCACGGCAGAATCGGCAGGGCGATGCCTTTTTCGGTTTCGCCACCCATGCCCAGTAACGGCATCAGGTTCTTAAACGCCAGTGCGATATCCAGATCGTTACCACCAATACGGCAACCACTATGACCCAGCAGGCTGGCTTCACGATCGAGACGCGAACGCCATTGCGGCCCCATCAGCAGCAATGAACAGTCAGTCGTACCACCGCCGATATCCACTACCAGCACTCGTTTTTCTTCCTGCAAGGTGGCTTCGTAATCCAGCCCAGCCGCGACCGGCTCGTACTGGAATACCACATCCTTAAACCCGGCACGCTTCGCCGCGCGTTCCAGAATCCCTTGCGCCTGGGTGTTTGCTTCATCACCGCCCAGCCCCTGGAAGTTGATCGGGCGACCAATCACCGCCTGAGTAATTGCCTCCGGCAGCTGCGCCTGCGCCTGTTGGCGAATGTGCAACATCATTGCGCAGACCAGATCCTCAAACAGCGCTACCTGCTGCGGTTTTAAGCCGCTGGCACCGAGGAACGATTTTGGTGATTTCACAAACCACACTTCTTCTGGATCATCAATGTACTGTGCCAGTGAGGAAAGACCGAACTGCACGCTTTTCGCCGTAACATCGATATCTTCTTCGCGGTTATAACGAATCGCCCGACGCAACAGCGCCTGCGTTTCATCGTCGTCTGCCGGAACATCATGATGGCGGTACAGCCATTCGCTTACCGCTTCACGCGTTGGCGCGCAAAGCATTGAAGGCAGCAGCGTGCTGTCGTTTTCCATTTTCAGTAATTGCGGCTTACCGTCGCGCATGACCGCCACTGAACAGTTTGCTGTACCGTAATCAAAACCAATAAACACGAAATAATCCCCATGCCGGTGAAGAAGGGGCGTGACTTTAGCGAAATGTTGCCGTCGCGACAACCGGAATATGAAAGCAAAGCGTAGCGTCTGAATAACGTTTATGCTGAAAGCGGATTAACAAGGAGATGCGATGTATACCCTGAACTGGCAGCCGCCGTATGACTGGTCGTGGATGTTGGGATTTCTCGCCGCCCGTGCGGTGAACGGTGTGGAAACGGTCGCGGACAGTTATTATGCCCGTAGTCTGGCGATGGGCGAATATCGCGGCGTGGTGACTGCTATTCCGGATATAGCCCGCCATACTCTGCACATAAATTTAAGTGCAGGTTTAGAACCTGTTGCCGCAGAGTGTCTGGCGAAAATGAGCCGCCTGTTTGATCTGCAATGTAACCCGCAGATTGTTAACGGTGCGTTGGGCAAGTTAGGCGCGGCGCGGCCCGGATTGCGTTTACCCGGCAGTGTTGATGCTTTTGAGCAGGGCGTGCGGGCGATTTTAGGCCAACTGGTGAGCGTGGCGATGGCGGCAAAATTGACCGCCAGAGTGGCACAGCTTTATGGCGAACGGCTGGATGATTACCCGGAATATGTCTGCTTCCCCACGCCTCAGTGGCTGGCGGTAGCCGACCCGCAGGCATTAAAAGCGTTAGGTATGCCGTTGAAACGGGCAGAGGCACTGATTCATCTGGCAAATGTGGCGCTGGAGGGCACCTTACCAATGATAATACCGGGCGACGTAGAACAAGCGATGAAAAAACTGCAAACTTTTCCGGGGATCGGGCGCTGGACGGCGAATTATTTCGCCTTGCGCGGCTGGCAGGCGAAAGATGTTTTTCTGCCGGATGATTATCTGATTAAACAGCGATTTCCGGGAATGACACCGGCACAAATCCGCCGTTATGCCGAGCGCTGGAAACCCTGGCGTTCTTATGCGTTGTTGCATATCTGGTATACGGAAGGCTGGCAACCAGACGAAGCATGACGTTGGTCGCCGGATGCGGTGCGAGCGCCTTATCCGGCCTGGGGAATGAGCGATTTGTAGGCATGATAAGACGCGTTAGCGTCGCATCAGGCAATGGGGCAAACGCTCCCTCAGTTAATCGCGAAATAACTGCTATTCACCAGCAAATCCAGCGGTTGGGCATCGGCAATCACATCGCCATAAATCAGATCGACGCCGATGCCAGAAAGCGTATCCATCACCAGGGGTAAAACTACTGGCCCGGCGATGGTCTTCATCCCGAGTCGCTGAGCGTGCCCCTGAATGATCGTAATCAGCATCTCATCCATCAAATTTCCCTGCACGTTGGCGCATAACTCACCATCAAGTAGCAGGTAATCTGCCATATTTGCTTTCAGCGAGTTGAAGATTTGCAGATCGCGGCCCACCTGACTGAATACGATCCGACATCCCGCCAGCCGCAGTTTTTGCACGCTTTCTGCGTGATCTAAAATCGCGTCTGCCGGAATAATCAGATGTAATAACCGTGGTGGTAGAGGGCTATTTTCCAGCTGCTCAATTAGTTCATTCACCAGCGTGGCGCTACTCAAACCGGCAACGGAAAGGGAGAGGGCGATGCTTAAGCCTTTACTGGCAATCGCTTTTGCGGCCTGCTGGAAAAAATCGTGGAATACCCGTCGGTCAAGAGCATGGCTAAGTGCCGGATCGCTGAAGCTACGACGAAATGTTTGTTCATCAATAATCTCGCCTTCGCAACTCCAGAGCTTAAGTGAAATCAGCCACAAATTACGCGCTTGCGGGATCCGCGGCGAAGCGACACCGTGGGCGATCATCATCAACTGATTCTCTTTAATCATCCGCCTCTGTTCATCAAGCGATATCGCCGCCCGTTCGCTATGTGCGGCAGCTTGCTGCGGTTCGTAAACCGTCACCCGGCCCCGTCCACCATTTTTGGAGGCATAACAGGCGATATCAGCCTGCGACATCACTTCAGCCGCCTGATGATTGTTGTCATCAATCAAGGTAATCCCGGCACTGGCACCTACCCGATGTACACGTCCTTCCCAGATAAAGTGATAGTCATTCACGGCGCTGATAATGCGTGTAGCGATAAAACGCGCACTTTCGACATTACAATCTGGCAGCAGCAGACCAAATTCATCGCCACCGAGTCGCGCCAGCACGTCGCTGGAGCGCAGCATACTCAGCATCAACGACGCCAGTTCGCGCAGTAAAGCGTCGCCCGCCGCATGCCCGGCGCTGTCATTCACCGCTTTAAAGCGATCAAGATCGATAAACACCAGGGCATGTCGCTGATGCGTACTGTTTACCGTTTGCAGCAGGATGCGTAGTTGCTTCTCAAAACTGGCGCGATTGGCGAGATGCGTCAGTGCATCATGGGAGGCGCTGTAGCTCAGCTGGCGCAGCATTTTGCGCGATTCGGTGACGTCCTGAATCACCAGAACCGAACCAATATTGCTGCCGTCCAGAGTACTTAACGGCGTAATACTGTAATGCACGTCGTAGCTGCCGCCGCTTCGGCAGTGCAACACCACATCTTGTTCAATCGCGGAACGTGAGGTGTCGGCACTGTAAATGTTCTCCATTAATGGTCCGTTGTCGCCAAAAGTAATATGCAACACCGTCAGGAGCGGAACACCTAACGCTTCTTCCTGCGTCCAGCCGCTCATCTTCTCCGCCACTGGATTCATAAAGGTAATTTTCATTGCCATATCAATACAGACCACGGCTTCGCCGATGGAGTCCAGCGTAATGTGCAGGCGCTCTTTTTCCTGAAACAATGCCTCGTTAAGCTGTTTAACCTCAGTCATATCCATATTAATGCCGAGCAGGCGTTCAACTTCGCCTTCTTTATTCAGTACCCGGTTGGCGAGAGCGCGGATATGGCGAATACCGTCTTTCACGGCAATGCGAAATTCCAGTTTAAAGGGCGAGCGTGATTGCAACGAATCACGAATCACTTTTTCGGCGTGCTGGCGATCTTCCGGCAGCACGCACTCGTACCACACCTGCCAGTTCGGTTTGATATGCGGAGGAATTTCATACAGCTCGAACATCCGCTTATCCCAACTAAAAATATTCGGCTTCAGCTCCCACTCCCAGATGCCAATCCCGCCCGCTTCGTTGGCCAGCGTGATGCGCTCCATCAGTTGCTGATTGACCTGTTCGGTGCGTTTTAGCTCGTTAATGTCTTCAATCTGAGCGATAAAATAGAGCGGCGTGCCATCCGTGTGGCGCACCAGTGAGACGGCAAGCAACGCCCAGACAACATCGCCATTGCGGTTGTAGTAACGTTTTTCCATTGAATAGGTGTTTATTTCACCGCTTATCAGCTTTTCAACCTGTTGGAGATCTTTATTGAGATCCTCCGGCCAGGTCAGTTGCTGAAAGGTGAGTCCGCGCAGCTCTTCCTGACTGTAACCGAGAAACTGGCAGAGCGCTTTGTTGGATTGCAGCCATTGTCCCTCGGTGCCCACTAACGCCATGCCGATAGCGGAATATTCCATCGCGTTCCGAAAGCGGGTTTCGCTTTCGGAAATGTGTTTGCGTTCCGCACGAAAGGCATACATCACCATCGTCATGATGTTGGCGGGCAGCAGGATCAGCAAAAACGGTAGCCACGGCATATGGCTCATCAGGTACGTACGCGGCGTAGCAAGCAGGGAGGGATCCGCGGCCATCATCAGCGATACCATCATCACTGTGGTAAGGAAGATCAAAAAGGCTTCCATTCGTGGCAGGCGCACGGCGCTCCACATCAACAGCACAATAATGAAAGTAAAAGGCCACGGCAGATACAGCATCGAAAGCCAGCTTAACGTCAGCGTGATGGCTAACGTGAGCAGCGACTCAAAAAGCAACCTTGGGTTGCGATGGCGCAGTAGATAGTGTGGTTTAAATAACAATCCCAGCGGCACCAGTGCCAGAGCGCCGATGGATTCTGACAGTACCCATATCAAAAATGCCCTGAGAGGATCGTCTCCGGGCGTCAGCAGGACAACCAGAACACCCCCCAACAGAGGCGGAACAATGGCGCTGCCGAGTGCCAGACGCAGCCAGTCAGCCAGATTTTGCAAGGGGTTATACCACGGCAGCAATTTACGTAGCAGCACTGCCCCGACCACGGCTTCAACAATATTGATGGTCGTCCAGGTCATGTTCAGCGAGCTGGTGGAAAAAAGCAGGATGGATGCGGCGATATTTCCCAGCGAGCAGCTCAGCGCAATTCCCGGCCACATGCGCCCGGCATGGCGATAAAACGCCACCATCATGATGGAGGTCGGAAACCACAGTGGGGCGAGTTGGGTGCCAAACTGCGAAAGCTCAAGTGAGAAAAGGGTGAAGATAAACGAGACTAAACCTAAACTGACCAGGTGAAGCAGCGGGTGGGGCAGGGCAATTAATACATGCTGTGATTGTTTGCTCATTACCGCTTTATCCGCAAGGCCAGGTCGCCAGTATTCGTTTCTGTGTTTATGCTAGTACAAAAGTTTTACATTTTATATGCGAATTGCTCATAAAGTGACGTAAAGGCGGATAATTTGCGCAACTGCGTATAACATTTTTTACCTTGTATAAAACTGATCAACGTAATTTGCCACCGGGAATTCTTCGTCAACAATTAACTCTGAGCGCGCGGCAACGCTATTCGACTGGTATCAGGCGGATGAAATCCCTATAATTGCCGCGTTTGGCGCTTCGTCGCCCCCTTCCTAACATCCAGGTTAATCAGGTCGCTAAATATATGACTGATCAGTCTCATCAGTGCGTCATTATCGGTATCGCTGGCGCATCGGCTTCCGGCAAGAGTCTTATTGCCAGTACCCTTTATCGTGAATTACGTGAGCAAGTCGGTGATGAACACATCGGCGTAATTCCCGAAGACTGCTATTACAAAGATCAAAGCCATCTGTCGATGGAAGAACGCGTTAAGACCAACTACGACCATCCCAGCGCGATGGATCACAGCCTGCTGCTTGAGCATTTACAAGCGTTGAAACGCGGCTCGGCAATTGACCTGCCGGTTTACAGCTATGTTGAACATACGCGTATGAAAGAAACGGTGACGGTTGAGCCGAAGAAGGTCATCATTCTCGAAGGCATTTTGTTGCTGACGGATGCGCGTTTGCGTGACGAACTTAACTTCTCCATTTTCGTTGATACCCCGCTGGATATCTGCCTGATGCGCCGCATCAAGCGTGACGTTAACGAGCGTGGGCGTTCAATGGATTCAGTGATGGCGCAATATCAAAAAACCGTGCGCCCGATGTTCCTGCAATTCATTGAGCCTTCTAAACAATATGCGGACATTATCGTGCCGCGCGGCGGGAAAAACCGCATCGCGATCGATATATTGAAAGCGAAAATAAGTCAGTTCTTTGAATAAGCTTGATAAATTGTGTACCGTTCAGTGATAACCTGGTATGCCCTTGACGTAATTGGCGTTAAGGGAGTGATGCTCGAAAGGAGAAAATGCCATGCGTCTGTGTGACCGAGATATTGAAGCCTGGCTTGATGAAGGCCGTTTGTCGATCAACCCACGTCCGCCAGTGGAGCGTATTAACGGCGCGACGGTGGATGTGCGCCTGGGCAATAAATTTCGTACCTTCCGTGGTCACACGGCAGCGTTTATCGATCTGAGCGGTCCCAAAGATGAAGTGAGCGCCGCGCTTGACCGCGTGATGAGCGATGAAATCGTGCTCGACGAGGGCGAGGCGTTTTATCTTCACCCAGGAGAGCTGGCGCTGGCGGTGACGCTGGAGTCGGTGACGCTGCCAGCCGATCTGGTGGGCTGGCTGGACGGGCGTTCTTCACTGGCGCGTCTGGGGCTGATGGTGCACGTCACCGCGCACCGTATCGATCCGGGCTGGTCTGGCTGCATTGTGCTGGAGTTTTACAACTCCGGTAAGCTGCCGCTGGCGCTGCGTCCGGGCATGTTAATTGGTGCGCTGAGCTTTGAGCCGCTCTCCGGCCCGGCGGCGCGACCTTACAACCGCCGTGAAGATGCGAAATATCGCAACCAGCAGGGCGCGGTAGCCAGCCGAATCGATAAAGACTAATTCAGGCCCATTGAGGATACCATGAGACGATTTCTGACGACGCTGATGATACTCCTGGTCGTGCTGGTGGCCGGGTTATCTGCGTTAGTGTTGCTGGTGAATCCGAATGATTTCCGCGACTATATGGTCAAGCAAGTTGCTGCACGTAGCGGTTATCAATTGCAGCTCGACGGGCCACTGCGTTGGCACGTCTGGCCGCAGCTTAGTATCCTCTCCGGGCGAATGTCTCTCACCGCCCAGGGCGCAAGCCAGCCACTGGTTCGCGCCGACAACATGCGTCTGGACGTGGCGCTTTTACCACTACTGAGTCATCAACTGAGCGTTAAGCAGGTGATGCTAAAAGGGGCAGTGATCCAACTGACGCCGCAGACGGAAGCGGTGCGCAGTGAAGACGCTCCGGTTGCACCGCGCGACAATACCTTGCCGGATCTGTCAGACGATCGCGGATGGTCGTTTGATATATCCAGTCTTAAGGTGGCGGACAGCGTTCTGGTGTTCCAGCATGAAGATGACGAGCAGGTGACAATCCGCAATATCCGCCTGCAAATGGAACAAGATCCCCAACATCGTGGCTCATTTGAGTTTTCCGGGCGGGTTAATCGCGATCAGCGCGATCTCACATTATCCCTTAACGGTACGGTGGATGCTTCTGATTATCCGCATGATTTAACGGCGGCTATTGAACAAATTAACTGGCAGTTGCAGGGTGCCGATTTACCAAAACAAGGTATTCAGGGGCAGGGGAGTTTCCAGGTCCAGTGGCAGGAGTCACATAAACGCCTTTCATTTAACCAAATTAGTTTGACCGCCAATGACAGTACGCTGAGCGGGCAAGCACAGGTCACGTTGACAGAGAAACCGGAATGGCAGCTGAGACTGCAATTCCCGCAACTGAATCTTGACAACCTCATCCCCCTTAATGAAACAGCGAATGGTGAGAACGGTGCCGCGCAGCAAGGGCAGAGCCAATCAACGTTGCCGCGCCCGGTTATTTCTTCGCGTATTGATGAACCGGCCTATCAGGGACTGCAAGGCTTTACGGCTGATATTTTGTTGCAGGCCAGTAACGTGCGCTGGCGCGGAATGAATTTTACAGATGTTGCCACGCAAATGACCAACAAGTCGGGTTTGCTGGAAATTACTCAACTGCAGGGCAAACTTAACGGTGGACAGGTTTCACTGCCGGGCACGTTGGACGCGACATCAATAAATCCGCGGATAAACTTCCAGCCACGGCTGGAAAACGTTGAGATTGGCACCATTCTGAAGGCGTTTAACTATCCGATTTCGTTGACCGGAAAGATGTCACTGGCTGGTGATTTCTCCGGTGCTGACATAGATGCCGACGCATTCCGCCACAACTGGCAAGGACAGGCACATGTCGAAATGACCGACACACGCATGGAAGGGATGAACTTCCAGCAGATGATTCAGCAAGCGGTAGAACGTAATGGTGGTGATGTGAAGGCCGCTGAAAACTTCGATAACGTGACGCGTCTTGACCGCTTTACCACCGATTTGACGTTGAAGGATGGCGTCGTGACGTTAAACGACATGCAAGGTCAATCGCCTGTGCTGGTGCTGACAGGGGAAGGCATGTTGAATCTGGCAGATCAAACCTGTGACACCCAGTTTGATATTCGGGTCGTGGGTGGCTGGAACGGGGAAAGCAAACTGATTGATTTCCTCAAAGAAACGCCAGTACCGCTGCGGGTTTATGGCAACTGGCAGCAACTTAATTACAGCCTGCAAGTGGATCAGTTACTGCGTAAACATCTACAGGATGAAGCAAAACGCCGTCTTAACGACTGGGCCGAGCGGAATAAAGATTCCCGCAATGGCAAAGATGTGAAGAAGTTGCTGGAGAAGATGTAGGTTACCAGGTGACCTGTCCTGTAGGCCTGATAAGACGCGTAAAGCGTCGCATCAGGCGTTCGTGGCGGCACCATTATATTCTGAATATGTAAGATCGAAGGCTGTTCCGTTCACTTGATGTTCCTCGCTACTATGGAACGCTCAAGCCGGTGAACGTGCCAGGGTGGCTCAATCGCCACCACCCTGGCAACCCGGGCTCCCGGCGGTAAATCGCCGCTGGCGCGGTTCCCTCATCTTATTCCTTTCGGCTATCGGGTACGGGCGCGAGGTAACATCCCTGTAAAACGCGCCCTCAGCCCACATGCATGTGGGCTGCCCCGGCCTACAGGAAACGATTCGGCGATTTACAGCCGGACCCACACCCCCGCTGTGATGTCCATGTACCACAGACAACGCTTCATTGCTGAAGTTATAAGGCGTTACGCAGCATTGGGTAAAATGGCCGATACCATCACACCTCGTACTCCATCTCGCCATCCTTACGCAGCGGAATAATCTGCACCTTCTGCACGCGATGGCTTTCCACCTGCAACGTTTTAAGCAAATAATCCCCCACCTGAACTTCTTCGCCAGGTTTTGGAATACGCTGCAAATATTCCATCAATAGCCCGGCAATGGTGTGATATTCACGTTTTTCATCCAGCGGCAACGGCACATATTGCACCAGATCTTCCAGCGGCATATGACCATTCGCCGTCCAGGAACCGTCCGCATTTTTCTGAATATCATGGCGGGCGTCGATCTCTTCCACTTCATTCGGTAAGTTACCGGCAATGGTTTCAGTGACGTCACTTAATGTCACAATCCCTTCCACCGAGCCAAACTCATCCACCACAAAAGCAAAGTGTGTGCGGGCATTACGGAACTGCTCCAGGGCAGGTAACAACGGCAAGGTTTCCGGGAACACCAGCGGCTGACGAATCAACACCCGCAGGTTGAGCGGTTCGCCGCGCAGTGACTGTTGTAACAGGTCGATAACGTGAACAACACCGAGCAAATCTTCTGCGTCATCACCGTCGGTAACCACCAACCGCGTATGCTGATTTCGCTCCAGTAACTGGCGGATCTCGTCTTCCGGCGCGTTGAGATCGATATGCTCAATATCGTGGCGCGACGTCATAATGCTGCTGACGGTACGCTGGTTAAGATTAAGTACCCGCTCAATCATCCGCCGTTCCTGCGGATTAAAGATCTGCTGGTTACCATGATCCACCAGCATGGACGCGGTTTCGGCGTCCAGTTCCGCATCTTCTTTTTGCCCGCTAAGCAGGCGCATTACCGCTTCGGTAGTCCGCTGGCGCAGTGTCTGGTTAGCGGAAAGAAAACGTCGCCGGTTAAAGATAGCCAACTGATTGAGCGCCTCGATCATCACCGAGAAACCAATGGCAGCGTACAGGTAGCCTTTCGGAATGACGAAGCCGAAACCTTCCGCCACCAGGCTAAAGCCAATCATCAACAGGAAGCTTAAGCAGAGAATAACGATCGTCGGGTGACTGTTAACGAACTGGGTTAACGGCTTGCTGGCCATCAACATCAGGCTGATAGCGATAACCACGGCGGCCATCATGACCAGTAAATGGTCGACCATCCCGACGGCGGTAATCACCGAGTCGAGTGAGAAGATGGCGTCCAGTACCACAATTTGTGTCACCACCCCCCAGAACTTCGCACCTTTGCGTTGGGTGGGGTTATTGCTGTCTTTCCCTTCCAGCCGTTCGTTCAGCTCCATCGTGGCTTTGAACAGCAGGAAGAAACCACCAAACAGCATAATTAAATCGCGGGCGCTAAAGGTAAACGAGCGGAAGCTGAACAGCGGTTGAGTCAGGGTGACCAGCCAGGAGATTGACGCCAGCAGTAACAGGCGCATTAACATTGCCAGCAGCAGCCCGGTAACCCGTGCGCGGTCGCGCTGCTTCGGCGGTAGTTTTTCGGCGAGGATGGCAATAAAGACCAGGTTATCAATGCCGAGGACCAGTTCGATCACAATCAGCGTGATTAACCCAGCCCAGATAGACGGATCGGCAATCCATTCCATAGTAAGTACAAAACCTATTCGTTGTATGACAAATGTCACAATTCGATCATGGATAAATCGGGGCAAAAATGCAATGTTGCAGCACTATTTATCTCATATTATTTGAGGGTTATAACCTCACATTATCCCCGAATTATAAGTGGTAATAATAAAACGTCATTTAAGAAATATCGCATGTGGAGACGCCATATTAAATATTGTCAACCTAAAGAAACTCCTAAAAACCATATTGAATGACACTTAATATAATTCTTAAAAATAGCCAATTGCCGAATTGTTACCTTGCCTGCTATTCCGTTAGCTGTAACACTTCCTCCTGCATTATTGGAGAGCCAATATTCAATTACCATAATGCCACCTTATATTCGGAAATTAATTTCCGCAATAACCCTTTCTCATCAACGACTGTATGCAGAGAGGGTTTGAAAAATTAAGATAAATCAGTGTATTGGTAGCTAAAAAGCCAGGGGCGGTAGCGTGTCTGGATGCCTGAAAGACCAGTCTGAATTATTCTGTCAATAGCCTGCGGATGAAATCAATTTTTTTAGGACTGATGCCAGTTAAATTTTTATTCAATTAACTGCAAGGTAAATGTGCATGGCGACATTGCTATTAATAGTGCACAGGATAATTACTCTGCCAAAGTGATAAATAAACAATGATGAAATCCAAAATGAAATTGATGCCATTATTGGTGTCAGTAACCTTGATAAGCGGTTGCACAGTACTTCCGGGCAGCAATATGTCGACGATGGGGAAAGACGTCATCAAACAGCAGGACGCTGATTTCGACCTCGACAAAATGGTGAATGTTTATCCGTTAACCCCGCGCCTGATTGATCAATTACGCCCACGACCCAACGTAGCGCGCCCCAATATGACGCTGGAAAGTGAGATCGCGAATTACCAGTATCGCGTCGGGCCGGGGGACGTTCTTAATGTCACCGTCTGGGATCACCCGGAACTCACCACGCCAGCCGGTCAGTACCGCAGCTCCAGCGACACCGGCAACTGGGTACAGCCTGACGGCACCATGTTCTACCCGTATATCGGCAAGGTTCACGTCGTGGGGAAAACGCTCGCTGAAATCCGCAGTGATATTACCGGGCGCTTAGCGACGTACATCGCTGACCCGCAGGTGGACGTTAATATCGCCGCCTTCCGCTCGCAAAAAGCCTATATCTCCGGTCAGGTGAATAAATCCGGTCAACAGGCCATTACCAACGTGCCTCTGACCATTCTCGACGCTATCAACGCCGCAGGTGGCCTGACCGACACCGCTGACTGGCGCAACGTGGTGCTAACACACAATGGTCGTGAAGAGCGCATTTCTTTGCAGGCGCTGATGCAAAACGGCGACCTCAATCAGAACCGACTGCTTTACCCCGGCGATATTCTTTACGTGCCACGTAATGATGATCTGAAAGTGTTTGTGATGGGTGAAGTGAAGAAACAGAGCACCCTGAAAATGGACTTTAGCGGCATGACCCTGACTGAAGCCCTGGGCAATGCTGAAGGCATCGACATGACCACCTCCAACGCCAGCGGCATCTTTGTCATTCGTCCGCTGAAAGGCGAGGGCGGGCGTAACGGCAAGATTGCCAACATCTACCAGCTGGATATGTCCGATGCCACGTCGCTGGTGATGGCGACAGAATTCCGCCTGCAACCTTATGACGTGGTGTATGTCACCACCGCCCCGGTTTCCCGCTGGAACCGTCTGATCAATCAGTTGCTGCCAACTATTAGCGGTGTCCGTTACATGACGGATACAGCCAGCGACATTCATAACTGGTAATCGTCATGTTTAACAACATCTTAGTTGTCTGTGTCGGCAATATTTGCCGTTCTCCGACGGCGGAACGCTTACTGCAACGTTATCACCCGGAGCTAAAAGTGGAGTCCGCTGGACTCGGCGCGCTGGTCGGTAAGGGCGCTGACCCTACTGCTATCAGCGTCGCCGCAGAACATCAACTGTCTCTGGAAGGTCACTGTGCACGGCAAATCAGCCGTCGCCTGTGTCGCAACTACGACCTGATTTTGACCATGGAAAAGCGCCATATCGAACGCTTATGCGAGATGGCACCTGAGATGCGCGGCAAAGTGATGCTGTTTGGTCACTGGGATAACGAATGTGAAATCCCCGATCCGTATCGCAAAAGCCGGGAAACGTTTGCAGCGGTGTACACATTACTTGAACGGTCTGCCCGCCAGTGGGCGCAGGCATTGAACGCAGAGCAGGTATAAGAATGACAGAAAAAGTAAAACAACATGCCGCTCCGGTAACGGGCAGTGATGAAATCGATATTGGTCGCCTGGTCGGCACCGTCATTGAAGCGCGCTGGTGGGTGATTGGCATCACCGCTGTATTTGCCCTCTGTTCCGTGGTTTACACTTTCTTCGCCACGCCGATTTATAGTGCCGACGCACTGGTACAAATCGAGCAAAGCAGCGGCAATTCGCTGGTGCAGGATATCGGATCAGCATTAGCCAACAAACCGCCTGCATCGGACGCCGAGATCCAGTTGATTCGTTCGCGCCTAGTGCTTGGTAAAACGGTGGACGATCTCGACCTTGATATTGCGGTGAGCAAAAACACGTTCCCGATTTTCGGTGCGGGCTGGGAGCGCCTGATGGGACGCCAGAACGAGACGGTGAAAGTGACCACCTTTAACCGACCGAAGGAGATGGCGGATCGGGTGTTTACGCTTAATGTGCTTGATGACAAAAACTACACCCTGAGCAGTGATGGCGGCTTTAGCGCCCGTGGGCAAGCGGGCCAGATGCTGAAAAAAGAAGGCGTCACGCTGATGGTTGAAGCTATTCACGCCAGCCCGGGCAGTGAGTTTACCGTCACCAAATACTCCACGCTGGGGATGATCAACCAACTGCAAAACAGCCTGACGATAACGGAGAACGGAAAAGACGCAGGCGTTTTGAGCCTGACTTATACCGGTGAAGATCGCGAACAGATCCGCGACATTCTTAACAGCATCGCCCGTAACTATCAGGAACAAAATATTGAGCGCAAATCGGCGGAAGCGTCGAAAAGCCTCGCTTTCCTCGCGCAACAGTTACCGGAAGTACGTAACCGCCTTGATGTTGCCGAAAACAAACTGAATGCCTTCCGTCAGGATAAAGATTCAGTTGATCTGCCGCTGGAAGCGAAAGCGGTGCTCGATTCGATGGTGAACATCGACGCGCAGTTGAACGAACTGACCTTTAAAGAGGCGGAAATCTCCAAGCTGTACACCAAAGTTCACCCGGCGTACCGCACGCTGCTGGAGAAACGGCAGGCGCTGGAAGACGAAAAAGCCAAACTTAATGGTCGCGTAACGGCGATGCCGAAAACCCAGCAGGAAATTGTGCGTCTGACCCGCGATGTCGAGTCTGGTCAGCAGGTCTATATGCAACTGCTGAATAAAGAGCAGGAGCTGAAAATCACCGAAGCCAGCACCGTCGGCGATGTGCGCATTGTTGACCCGGCAATCACCCAGCCAGGTGTACTGAAACCGAAGAAAGGGCTGATTATCCTTGGGGCGATTATCCTTGGCCTGATGCTCTCTATCGTGGGTGTGCTGCTGCGCTCGTTGTTTAATCGCGGTATCGAAAGCCCGCAGGTGCTGGAAGAACACGGTATCAGCGTTTATGCCAGCATCCCGCTGTCGGAGTGGCAGAAAGCGCGCGATAGCGTCAAAACCATCAAAGGGATTAAACGCTATAAACAGAGCCAGCTACTGGCGGTGGGGAATCCAACCGATCTGGCGATTGAAGCCATCCGTAGTCTGCGTACCAGTCTGCACTTCGCGATGATGCAGGCACAGAACAATGTGTTGATGATGACCGGGGTTAGCCCGTCAATCGGTAAAACCTTTGTCTGCGCCAACCTGGCGGCGGTGATTAGCCAGACCAATAAACGGGTGTTGTTGATCGACTGCGATATGCGCAAAGGCTACACCCACGAGCTGTTGGGCACTAATAACGTTAATGGCCTGTCGGAAATTCTGATTGGACAGGGCGATATTACTACCGCTGCTAAACCGACCTCTATTGCCAAATTTGACCTGATCCCGCGCGGTCAGGTGCCGCCAAATCCTTCAGAACTGTTAATGAGCGAACGCTTTGCCGAACTGGTGAAGTGGGCGAGTAAAAACTACGACCTGGTGTTGATTGATACGCCGCCGATTCTGGCAGTGACCGATGCGGCTATAGTTGGTCGTCATGTCGGAACCACATTGATGGTGGCGCGTTATGCGGTCAACACATTGAAAGAAGTGGAAACCAGTCTGAGCCGCTTTGAGCAAAACGGTATTCCGGTGAAAGGGGTGATTCTGAACTCCATCTTCCGCCGCGCCAGCGCGTATCAGGATTATGGCTATTACGAATACGAATATAAGTCGGATGCGAAATAACGACGCCTGCATTCGCACCGCCCCGTAGGCCGGATAAGGCGTTCACGCCGCATCCGGTAAGCAAACCAGCTCATAAGCCGGGAGAACAACCTATGAAAGACAATCCGCTGATTTCAATCTATATGCCGACCTGGAACCGCCAACAACTGGCGATTCGGGCGATAAAATCGGTCCTGCGCCAGGACTACAGTAACTGGGAGATGATCATCGTGGATGATTGCTCCACCTCTTGGGAACAACTACAACAGTACGTCACCGCCCTCAACGATCCGCGTATCACTTACATTCACAACGACATTAACAGCGGAGCGTGCGCGGTACGTAACCAGGCGATTATGCTGGCGCAAGGGGAATACATCACCGGGATCGATGACGACGATGAATGGATACCCAACCGCCTGAGCGTCTTCCTCGCCCATAAACAGCAACTGGTCACACACGCCTTTTTGTATGCTAACGACTACGTTTGCCAGGGCGAAGTTTATTCCCAACCGGCAAGCTTGCCGCTGTATCCCAAATCGCCGTATTCACGCCGCCTGTTCTACAAACGCAATATCATTGGCAATCAGGTCTTTACCTGGGCGTGGCGTTTCAAAGAGTGCTTGTTCGATACCGAACTGAAAGCGGCACAGGATTACGACATCTTCCTGCGGATGGTGGTGGAGTACGGCGAACCGTGGAAAGTGGAAGAGGCGACGCAGATCCTGCATATCAATCACGGCGAAATGCAGATCACCTCGTCACCGAAAAAATTCTCCGGATACTTCCACTTTTACCGCAAGCACAAAGACAAATTCGACCGCGCCAGCAAAAAATATCAGCTGTTTACCCTCTACCAGATCCGCAATAAACGCATGACCTGGCGCACTTTGCTGACGCTGCTGTCGGTGCGTAACGGCAAACGTCTGGCTGATGGTATTCGGGGGCGCTAAAGATGCTGGAAGATCTGCGCGCCAACAGCTGGAGTTTACGCCCGTGCTGCATGGTTCTCGCCTATCGCGCTGCTCATTTTTGTTCGGTGTGGCGCAAAAAGAACGTCCTCAACAATCTTTGGGCGGCCCCGCTGCTGGTGCTGTATCGCATTATCACCGAATGCTTTTTCGGTTATGAAATCCAGGCCGCCGCGACCATAGGCCGACGCTTTACTATCCATCACGGTTACGCCGTGGTGATCAATAAAAACGTGGTAGCGGGGGATGATTTCACCATTCGCCACGGCGTCACTATCGGCAATCGTGGTGCCGATAACATGGCATGTCCACACATTGGCAACGGCGTCGAAATCGGTGCCAACGTCATTATTCTTGGTGATATTACGCTTGGTAATAACGTCACCGTGGGCGCGGGCAGCGTGGTGCTCGACTCTGTCCCGGACAACGCGCTGGTGGTGGGAGAAAAAGCGCGAGTGAAGGTAATTAAATGAATATTCTGCAATTTAATGTGCGACTGGCGGAAGGCGGGGCAGCAGGTGTGGCGTTAGATCTCCACCAGCGCGCGCTGCAACAGGGGCTGGCGTCACATTTTGTCTACGGCTACGGCAAAGGCGGCAAAGAGAGCGTCAGCCATCAGAACTATCCGCAGGTCATCAAACATACGCCACGGATGACCGCAATGGCGAACATTGCGTTGTTTCGTCTGTTTAATCGCGATCTGTTCGGCAATTTCAATGAGTTATATCGCACCATTACTCGCACACCGGGTCCGGTGGTCCTGCATTTTCATGTGCTGCACAGCTACTGGTTGAATCTTAAGAGCGTGGTGCGCTTTTGCGAAAAAGTGAAAAACCATAAACCGGATGTCACTCTGGTCTGGACACTGCACGATCACTGGAGCGTTACCGGACGCTGCGCCTTTACCGACGGTTGCGAAGGCTGGAAAACGGGCTGCCAGAAATGCCCGACCTTAAATAATTATCCGCCGGTGAAGATTGATCGCGCACACCAACTGGTGGCGGGCAAACGGCAGTTATTCCGCGAGATGCTGGCACTGGGCTGTCAGTTTATTTCCCCCAGCCAGCATGTGGCTGATGCTTTCAATAGTCTGTACGGTCCAGGGCGTTGCCGGATTATCAATAATGGCATTGATATGGCAACCGAAGCGATTCTGGCGGACTTGCCTCCGGTGTGCGAAACCCAGGGCAAGCCGAAAATCGCGGTGGTGGCGCATGACCTGCGTTACGACGGCAAAACTAACCAGCAACTGGTGCGCGAGATGATGGCGCTGGGCGACAAAATCGAACTGCATACCTTCGGTAAGTTCTCGCCGTTCACCGCTGGTAACGTTGTTAATCACGGCTTTGAAACTGACAAGCGCAAGTTGATGAGCGCGCTCAATCAGATGGATGCGCTGGTATTCAGTTCTCGCGTCGATAACTACCCGCTGATTTTGTGTGAGGCGTTATCGATTGGCGTGCCGGTGATCGCCACCCATAGCGATGCGGCGCGGGAAGTGCTGCAAAAATCCGGTGGTAAAACCGTCAGCGAAGAAGAGGTGCTGCAACTGGTGCAGTTAAGCAAACCGGAAATCGCACAGGCGATATTTGGTACCACGCTGGCTGAGTTCAGCCAGCGCAGCCGCGCCGCCTACAGTGGACAACAGATGCTGGAGGAGTATGTCAACTTCTATCAGAATCTGTAGCTACCTGCTGCTGCCGCTGATCTACCTGCTGGTTAACGTCAAAATCGCCCAGCTTGGCGAAAGTTTCCCCATCACCATCGTCACTTTTTTACCTGTCTTGTTACTGCTGTTTTTAGAGCGCATCAGCGTTAAAAAATTGATGATTGCCTTAGGGATTGGCGCGGGGCTCACGGCGTTTAACTACCTGTTTGGTCAGTCGCTGGATGCCAGTAAATATGTCACTTCAACCATGCTGTTTGTCTATATTGTGATCATTATTGGCATGGTGTGGAGTATTCGCTTTAAAACGATTTCGCCACACAACCATCGCAAGATATTACGTTTCTTTTATCTGGTGGTCGGGCTGGTGGTGGTGCTGGCGGCGGTGGAGATGGCGCAAATTATCCTCACCGGCGGTAGCAGTATTATGGAGTCGATTTCGAAATATCTGATTTACAGCAACAGCTATGTGCTGAATTTCATTAAATTCGGCGGCAAGCGCACGACAGCACTTTATTTCGAACCGGCATTTTTCGCTCTGGCATTAATCTCAATTTGGCTCAGCATCAAACAGTTTGGTATCAAAACGCCTAAAACAGATGCTATGATTCTCGCAGGGATAATATTATCCGGTTCATTTTCAGGGGTTATGACCTTTATCCTTTTTTATTTGTTGGAGTGGGCATTTCAATATCTGAATAAAGAGGCGATTAAGAAAAAGTTACCGTTAGCATTGATTTCTCTGGCTGTATTCCTGGTTGGTGTGGTAATCGCGTTCCCTTATATTTCCACCCGTCTGGGCGATTTAGGTACAGAAGGATCGTCATCGTATTATCGTATTGTCGGTCCGCTGGTGATGGTCGGTTATTCTTTAACCCATATTGACGGTGTAGTCAGATTTGGCTCACTTTATGAATATGTCGCATCATTCGGAATATTTAACGGTGCGGATGTCGGAAAAACCATAGACAATGGTTTATATTTGCTGATTATTTATTTTTCCTGGTTCGCGGTGCTTCTATCGCTGTGGTACATGGGAAAAGTGATAAAAATGATGATCAACGCTTTTGGTGATAACCGCAATTTTCGCGTGCAATTATATCTTTTTACTCCGGTATCGCTGTTTTTTACCGGTTCGATATTTAGCCCGGAATATGCATTTTTAATCGTCTGTCCGTTTATTTTGCGAAAAGCGTTAAATATTACGAGGTAAGAATAAGAACATGTTGCTTAGCATAATCACTGTCGCGTTTCGTAACCTCGCAGGGATAGTCAAAACACATGCCTCGCTGGCGCATCTGGCGCAGGCGGACGTTATCAGCTTCGAATGGATTGTTGTCGATGGCGGTTCCAATGACGGTACCCGTGAGTACCTGGAAAATCTCAAGGGTATCTATAACCTACGCTTTGTCAGCGAGCCAGATAACGGTATCTACGACGCCATGAACAAGGGCATTGCGATGGCACAAGGCAAGTTCGCGTTGTTTCTCAACTCGGGCGATATTTTTCATCAGGATGCCGCAAATTTTGTCCGTAAGTTAAAAATGCAAAAAGATAACATGATGATCACCGGCGATGCGCTGCTGGATTTTGGCGACGGGCATAAAATTAAACGTAGCGCCAAACCGGGTTGGTATATTTACCACAGCCTGCCCGCCAGTCATCAGGCGATATTTTTCCCGGTGTCCGGCTTGAAGAAATGGCGTTATGACCTGGAGTATAAAGTTTCTTCCGATTACGCGCTGGCGGCCAAAATGTATAAAGCCGGTTATGCATTTAAAAAACTCAATGGCCTGGTGTCTGAATTTTCTATGGGTGGGGTATCTACCACCAATAATATGGAATTGTGTGCTGACGCCAAAAAAGTCCAACGGCAAATATTGCACGTGCCTGGCTTTTGGGCTGAATTATCCTGGCATTTACGCCAACGTACGACCTCAAAGACGAAAGCCTTATATAACAAAAGCTGAATATAAGGGAAAACGATGCAGGATTTAAGTGGATTCTCGGTGCCGAAAGGGTTCCGGGGTGGCAACGCTATTAAAGTGCAATTGTGGTGGGCAGTACAGGCAACAATATTTGCCTGGTCGCCACAAGTATTGTATCGCTGGCGGGCATTTTTATTACGTTTATTCGGCGCAAAAATAGGAAAAAACGTAGTTATTCGTCCGTCAGTAAAAATTACCTATCCGTGGAAATTAACCTTAGGTGATTACGCGTGGGTCGGCGATGAGGTCAATTTATATACCCTCGGTGAAATAACCATTGGCGCACATTCGGTGATATCGCAAAAAAGTTATTTATGCACCGGGAGCCACGACCATGCAAGTCAACATTTCACCATTAACGCCACGCCTATTGTGATTGGCGAGAAATGCTGGCTGGCAACCGATGTCTTTGTTGCCCCTGGCGTCACGATCGGCGACGGCACCGTCGTGGGTGCGCGAAGCAGTGTTTTTAAATCGCTTCCGGCAAATGTGGTTTGCCGGGGGAACCCCGCAGTGGTGATACGCAAACGCGTTGAAACTGAATAAATTCAAAAAATACAGAGGAATAAGACATGTCAAAAGTCGCTCTCATCACCGGTGTAACCGGACAAGACGGTTCTTACCTGGCAGAGTTTCTGCTGGAAAAAGGTTACGAGGTGCATGGTATTAAGCGTCGTGCATCGTCATTCAACACCGAGCGCGTGGATCACATTTATCAGGATCCGCACACCTGCAACCCGAAATTCCATCTGCATTATGGCGACCTGAGTGATACCTCCAACCTGACGCGCATTTTGCGTGAAGTGCAGCCGGATGAAGTGTACAACCTGGGCGCAATGAGCCACGTTGCGGTTTCTTTTGAGTCACCGGAATATACTGCAGACGTCGATGCGATGGGTACGCTGCGCCTGCTCGAGGCGATCCGCTTCCTCGGTCTGGAAAAGAAAACCCGTTTCTATCAGGCTTCTACTTCTGAACTGTACGGTCTGGTGCAGGAAATTCCGCAGAAAGAGACCACGCCGTTCTACCCGCGATCTCCGTATGCGGTTGCCAAACTGTACGCTTACTGGATCACCGTTAACTACCGCGAATCCTACGGCATGTACGCCTGTAACGGTATTCTCTTCAACCATGAATCCCCGCGCCGTGGCGAGACTTTCGTTACCCGCAAAATCACCCGCGCAATCGCCAACATCGCCCAGGGGCTGGAGTCGTGCCTGTATCTCGGCAATATGGATTCCCTGCGTGACTGGGGCCACGCCAAAGACTACGTAAAAATGCAGTGGATGATGCTGCAACAGGAACAGCCAGAAGATTTCGTTATTGCCACTGGCGTTCAGTACTCCGTGCGTCAGTTCGTGGAAATGGCGGCAGCACAGCTGGGCATCAAACTGCGCTTTGAAGGCACGGGCGTTGAAGAGAAGGGCATTGTGGTTTCCGTCACCGGGCATGACGCGCCGGGCGTTAAACCGGGCGATGTGATTATCGCCGTTGACCCGCGTTACTTCCGTCCTGCTGAAGTAGAAACGCTGCTCGGCGACCCGACCAAAGCGCACGAAAAGCTGGGCTGGAAACCGGAAATCACCCTCAGAGAGATGGTGTCTGAAATGGTGGCTAATGACCTTGAAGCGGCGAAAAAACACTCTCTGCTGAAATCTCACGGCTACGACGTGGCGATCGCGCTGGAGTCATAAGCATGAGTAAACAACGCATTTTTATCGCTGGCCATCGCGGGATGGTCGGTTCCGCCATCAGGCGGCAGCTCGAACAGCGCGGTGATGTGGAGCTGGTATTACGCACCCGCGATGAACTGAACCTGCTGGACAGCCGCGCGGTGCATGATTTCTTTGCCAGCGAAAGCATTGACCAGGTCTATCTGGCGGCGGCGAAAGTGGGCGGTATTGTTGCCAACAACACGTATCCGGCAGATTTCATCTACCAGAACATGATGATTGAGAGCAACATCATTCACGCCGCGCATCAGAACGACGTGAACAAACTGCTGTTTCTCGGATCGTCCTGCATCTACCCGAAACTGGCAAAACAGCCGATGGCAGAAAGCGAGTTGTTGCAGGGCACGCTGGAGCCGACCAACGAGCCTTATGCCATTGCCAAAATCGCCGGGATCAAACTGTGTGAATCTTACAACCGCCAGTACGGACGGGATTACCGCTCAGTCATGCCAACCAACCTGTACGGGCCACACGACAACTTCCACCCGAGTAATTCGCATGTGATCCCAGCATTGCTGCGTCGCTTCCATGAGGCGACGGCACAGAATGCGCCGGACGTGGTGGTGTGGGGCAGCGGTACGCCGATGCGCGAATTTCTACACGTTGATGATATGGCAGCGGCGAGCATTCATGTCATGGAGCTGGCGCACGAAGTCTGGCAGGAGAACACCCGGCCGATGCTGTCGCACATTAACGTCGGCACGGGCGTTGACTGCACTATCCGTGAGCTGGCGCAAACCATCGCCAAAGTGGTGGGTTACAAAGGTCGGGTGGTTTTTGATGCCAGCAAACCGGATGGCACGCCGCGCAAACTGCTGGATGTGACGCGGCTGCATCAGCTTGGCTGGTATCACGAAATCTCACTGGAAGCGGGGCTTGCCAGCACTTACCAGTGGTTCCTTGAGAATCAAGACCGCTTTCGGGGGTAATGATGTTTTTACGTCAGGAAGACTTTGCCACGGTAGTGCGCTCCACACCGCTTGTCTCTCTCGACTTTATTGTTGAGAACAGTCGCGGCGAGTTTCTGCTTGGCAAAAGAACCAACCGCCCGGCGCAGGGTTACTGGTTTGTGCCGGGAGGGCGCGTGCAGAAAGACGAAATGCTGGAGGCCGCATTTGAGCGGCTGACGATGGCGGAACTGGGGCTACGTCTGCCGATAACAGCAGGCCAGTTTTACGGTGTCTGGCAGCACTTTTATGACGATAACTTCTCCGGCTCGGATTTTACCACTCACTATGTGGTGCTCGGTTTTCGCATCAGAGTCGCGGAAGATGAGCTGTTACTGCCGGATGAGCAGCATGACGATTACCGCTGGCTGACGCCGGACGCGTTGCTCGCCAGTGACAATGTTCACGCTAACAGCCGCGCCTATTTTCTCTCTGAGAAGCGTGCCGGAGTACCCGGATTATGAAAATACTGGTCTACGGCATTAACTACTCGCCGGAGTTAACCGGCATCGGCAAGTACACCGGCGAGATGGTGGAATGGCTGGCAGCACAAGGTCATGAGGTGCGGGTCATTACCGCGCCGCCTTACTACCCGCAGTGGCAGGTGGGCGAGAACTATTCCGCCTGGCGGTACAAACGGGAAGAGGGGGCCGCCACGGTGTGGCGCTGCCCGCTGTACGTGCCAAAACAGCCGAGCACCCTGAAACGCCTGTTGCATCTCGGCAGTTTTGCCGTCAGCAGTTTTTTCCCGTTGATGGCGCAACGTCGCTGGAAGCCGGATCGCATTATCGGCGTGGTGCCAACGCTGTTTTGCACGCCGGGAATGCGCCTGCTGGCGAAACTCTCTGGTGCGCGTACCGTGCTGCATATTCAGGATTACGAAGTGGACGCCATGCTGGGGCTGGGCCTTGCCGGAAAAGGCAAAGGCGGCAAAGTGGCACAGCTGGCGACGGCGTTCGAACGTAGCGGACTGCATAACGTCGATAACGTCTCCACGATTTCGCGTTCGATGATGAATAAAGCTATCGAAAAAGGCGTGGCGGCGGAAAACGTCATCTTCTTCCCCAACTGGTCAGAAATTGCCCGTTTTCAGCATGTCGCAGACGCCGATGTTGATGCCCTTCGTAACCAGCTTGGCCTGCCGGATAACAAAAAAATCATTCTTTACTCCGGCAATATTGGTGAAAAGCAGGGACTGGAAAACGTTATTGAAGCTGCCGATCGCCTGCGCGATGAACCGCTGATTTTTGCCATTGTCGGGCAGGGCGGCGGCAAAGCGCGGCTGGAAAAAATGGCGCAGCAGCGTGGACTGCGCAACATGCAATTTTTCCCGCTGCAATCGTATGACGCTTTACCCGCACTGCTGAAGATGGGCGATTGCCATCTGGTGGTGCAAAAACGCGGCGCGGCAGATGCCGTATTGCCGTCGAAACTGACCAATATTCTGGCAGTAGGCGGTAACGCGGTGATTACTGCTGAAGCCTACACAGAACTGGGGCAGCTTTGCGAAACCTTTCCGGGCATTGCGGTTTGCGTAGAACCGGAATCGGTCGAGGCGCTGGTGGCGGGGATCCGTCAGGCGCTTCTGCTACCCAAACACAACACGGTGGCACGTGAATATGCCGAACGCACGCTCGATAAAGAGAACGTGTTACGTCAATTTATAAATGATATTCGGGGATAATTATGGCGCAGTCGAAACTCTATCCAGTTGTGATGGCAGGTGGCTCCGGTAGCCGCTTATGGCCGCTTTCCCGCGTACTTTACCCCAAGCAGTTTTTATGCCTGAAAGGCGATCTCACCATGCTGCAAACCACCATCTGCCGCCTGAACGGTGTGGAGTGCGAAAGCCCGGTGGTGATTTGCAATGAGCAGCACCGCTTTATTGTCGCGGAACAGCTGCGTCAACTGAACAAACTCACCAAGAACATTATTCTCGAACCGGCAGGGCGTAACACTGCACCTGCCATTGCGCTGGCGGCGCTGGCGGCAAAACGTCATAGCCCGGAGAGCGACCCGTTAATGCTGGTCTTGGCGGCGGATCATGTGATTGCCGATGAAGACGCGTTCCGTGCCGCCGTGCGTAATGCCATGCCGTATGCCAAAGCGGGCAAGCTGGTGACCTTCGGCATTGTGCCGGATCTACCTGAAACCGGTTATGGCTATATTCGTCGCGGTGAAGTGTCGGCGGGTGAGCAGGATACGGTGGCCTTTGAAGTGGCGCAGTTTGTCGAAAAACCGAATCTGGAAACCGCTCAGGCCTATGTGGCAAGCGGCGAATATTACTGGAACAGCGGTATGTTCCTGTTCCGCGCCGGACGCTATCTCGAAGAACTGAAAAAATATCGCCCGGATATTCTCGATGCCTGTGAAAAAGCGATGAGCGCCGTCGATCCGGATCTCGATTTTATTCGTGTGGATGAAGAAGCGTTTCTCGCCTGCCCGGAAGAGTCGGTGGATTACGCGGTCATGGAACGTACGGCAGATGCCGTTGTGGTGCCGATGGATGCGGGCTGGAGTGATGTCGGTTCCTGGTCTTCATTATGGGAGATCAGCGCCCACACCGCCGAGGGCAACGTTTGCCACGGCGATGTGATTAATCACAAAACTGAAAACAGCTATGTGTACGCCGAATCTGGCCTGGTCACCACCGTCGGGGTGAAAGATTTGGTGGTAGTGCAGACCAAAGATGCAGTGCTGATTGCCGACCGTAACGCGGTGCAGGATGTGAAAAAAGTGGTCGAGCAGATCAAAGCCGATGGTCGCCATGAGCATCGGGTACATCGCGAAGTGTATCGTCCGTGGGGCAAATATGACTCTATCGACGCGGGCGACCGCTACCAGGTGAAACGCATCACCGTGAAACCGGGCGAGGGCTTGTCGGTACAGATGCACCATCACCGCGCGGAACACTGGGTAGTGGTCGCGGGAACGGCAAAAGTCACTATTGACGGTGATATCAAACTGCTTGGTGAAAACGAGTCCATTTATATTCCGCTGGGGGCGACGCACTGCCTGGAAAACCCGGGGAAAATTCCGCTCGATTTAATTGAAGTGCGGTCCGGCTCTTATCTCGAAGAGGATGATGTGGTGCGCTTCGCGGATCGCTACGGACGGGTGTAAACGTCGCATCAGGCGCTGTTTGTCGGATGCGGCGTGAACGCCTTATCCGACCTACGGTTCGGGTTTGTAGGCCTGATAAGACGCGGCAGCGTCGCATCAGGCAATGAATGCGAAACCGCGATGTAAATAACGACAAAAACAAAATTGGCCGTTTCGGTCAGGGCCAACTATTGCCTGAAAAAGGGTAACGATATGAAAAAATTAACCTGCTTTAAAGCCTATGATATTCGCGGGAAATTAGGCGAAGAACTGAATGAAGATATTGCCTGGCGCATTGGTCGCGCCTATGGCGAATTTCTCAAACCGAAAACCATTGTGTTAGGCGGTGATGTCCGCCTCACCAGCGAAACCTTAAAACTGGCGCTGGCGAAAGGTTTACAGGATGCGGGCGTCGACGTGCTGGATATTGGTATGTCCGGCACCGAAGAAATCTATTTCGCCACGTTCCATCTCGGTGTGGATGGCGGCATTGAAGTTACCGCCAGCCATAACCCGATGGATTACAACGGCATGAAACTGGTGCGCGAAGGGGCTCGCCCGATCAGCGGCGATACCGGACTGCGCGACGTCCAGCGTCTGGCAGAAGCCAACGACTTTCCTCCTGTCGATGAAAGCAAACGCGGTCGCTATCAGCAAATCAATCTGCGTGACGCTTACGTTGATCACCTGTTCGGTTATATCAACGTCAAAAACCTTACGCCGCTCAAGCTGGTGATTAACTCCGGGAACGGCGCGGCGGGTCCGGTGGTGGACGCCATTGAAGCCCGCTTTAAAGCCCTCGGCGCACCGGTGGAGTTAATCAAAGTGCACAACACGCCGGACGGCAATTTCCCCAACGGTATTCCTAACCCGCTACTGCCGGAATGTCGCGACGACACCCGCAATGCGGTCATTAAACACGGCGCGGATATGGGCATTGCCTTTGATGGCGATTTTGACCGCTGTTTCCTGTTTGACGAAAAAGGGCAGTTTATTGAGGGCTACTACATTGTCGGCCTGCTGGCAGAAGCGTTCCTCGAAAAAAATCCCGGCGCGAAGATCATCCACGATCCACGTCTCTCCTGGAACACCATTGATGTGGTGACGGCCGCGGGCGGCACGCCGGTGATGTCGAAAACCGGACACGCCTTTATTAAAGAACGTATGCGCAAGGAAGACGCCATCTACGGTGGCGAAATGAGCGCCCACCATTACTTCCGTGATTTCGCTTACTGCGACAGCGGCATGATCCCGTGGCTGCTGGTCGCCGAACTGGTGTGCCTGAAAGGAAAAACGCTGGGCGAACTGGTGCGCGACCGGATGGCGGCATTCCCGGCAAGCGGTGAGATCAACAGCAAACTGGCGCAACCCGTTGAGGCGATTAACCGCGTGGAACAGCACTTTAGCCGTGAGGCGCTGGCGGTGGATCGCACCGATGGCATCAGCATGACCTTTGCCGACTGGCGCTTTAATCTGCGCTCCTCCAACACCGAACCGGTGGTGCGGTTGAATGTGGAATCACGCGGTGATGTGCCGCTGATGGAAGCGCGAACGCGAACTCTGCTGACGTTGCTGAACGAGTAATGTCGGATCTTCCCTTACCCTACTGCGGGTAAGGGGCTAAAAACAGGAACAACGATGACAAATCAAAAAAAGCGCGAGCGAGCGAAAACCAATGCATCGTTAATCTCTATGGTGCAACGCTTTTCAGATATCACCATCATGTTTGCCGGGCTATGGCTGGTTTGCGAAGTCAGCGGACTGTCATTCCTCTACATGCACCTGTTGGTGGCACTGATTACGCTGGTGGTGTTCCAGATGCTGGGCGGCATCACCGATTTTTATCGCTCATGGCGCGGTGTTCGGGCAGCGACAGAATTTGCTCTGTTGCTACAAAACTGGACGTTAAGCGTGATTTTCAGCGCCGGACTGGTGGCGTTCAATAATGATTTCGACACGCAACTGAAAATCTGGCTGGCGTGGTATGGGCTGACCAGCATCGGACTGGTGGTTTGCCGTTCATGTATTCGTATTGGGGCGGGCTGGCTGCGTAATCATGGCTATAACAAGCGTATGGTCGCGGTGGCGGGGGATTTAGCCGCCGGACAAATGCTGATGGAGAGCTTCCGTAATCAGCCGTGGTTAGGGTTTGAAGTGGTGGGCGTTTACCACGACCCGAAACCGGGCGGCGTTTCTAACGACTGGGCGGGTAATCTGCAACAGCTGGTCGAGGATGCGAAAGCGGGCAAGATTCATAACGTCTATATCGCGATGCAGATGTGCGACGGCGCGCGAGTGAAAAAACTGGTCCATCAACTGGCGGACACCACCTGTTCGGTGCTGCTGATCCCCGATGTCTTTACCTTCAACATTCTCCATTCCCGTATCGAAGAGATGAACGGCGTTCCGGTGGTGCCGCTGTACGACACGCCGCTTTCCGGGGTTAACCGCCTGATAAAACGTGCAGAAGACATTGTGCTGGCGACGCTTATTCTGCTGCTGATCTCCCCGGTGCTGTGCTGCATTGCGCTGGCGGTGAAACTGAGCTCACCGGGGCCGGTTATTTTCCGCCAGACTCGCTACGGCATGGATGGCAAGCCGATCAAAGTGTGGAAGTTCCGTTCCATGAAAGTGATGGAGAACGACAAAGTGGTGACTCAGGCGACACAGAACGATCCGCGCGTCACCAAAGTGGGGAACTTTCTGCGCCGCACTTCGCTGGATGAACTGCCGCAGTTTATCAATGTGCTGACTGGCGGGATGTCGATTGTGGGTCCCCGTCCGCATGCGGTGGCGCATAACGAACAGTATCGCCAGCTCATTGAAGGCTACATGCTGCGCCATAAAGTGAAACCGGGCATTACCGGCTGGGCGCAGATTAACGGCTGGCGCGGCGAAACCGACACGCTGGAGAAAATGGAAAAACGCGTCGAGTTCGACCTTGAGTACATCCGCGAATGGAGCGTCTGGTTCGATATCAAAATCGTTTTCCTGACGGTATTCAAAGGTTTCGTTAACAAAGCGGCATATTGATATGAGCTTACGTGAAAAAACCATCAGCGGCGCGAAGTGGTCGGCGATTGCCACGGTGATCATCATCGGCCTCGGACTGGTGCAAATGACTGTGCTGGCGCGGATTATAGACAACCACCAGTTCGGCCTGCTGACTGTGTCGCTGGTGATCATCGCGCTGGCAGATACGCTTTCTGACTTCGGTATCGCTAACTCGATTATTCAGCGAAAAGAAATCAGCCACCTTGAACTCACCACGCTGTACTGGCTGAACGTCGGGCTGGGGCTTGTGGTGTGCGTGGCGGTGTTTTTGTTGAGTGATGCCATTGGCGACGTGCTGAATAACCCGGACCTGGCACCGTTGATTAAAACATTGTCGCTGGCGTTTGTGGTGATCCCCCACGGGCAACAGTTCCGCGCGTTGATGCAGAAGGAGCTGGAGTTCAACAAAATCGGCATGATCGAAACCAGCGCGGTACTGGCGGGCTTCACTTTTACGGTGGTTAGCGCCCATTTCTGGCCGCTGGCGATGACCGCGATCCTCGGTTATCTGGTCAATAGTGCGGTGAGAACGCTGCTGTTTGGCTACTTTGGACGCAAAATTTATCGCCCCGGTCTGCATTTCTCGCTGGCGTCGGTGGCACCGAACTTACGCTTTGGTGCCTGGCTGACGGCGGACAGCATCATCAACTATCTCAACACCAACCTTTCAACGCTGGTGCTGGCGCGTATTCTCGGCGCGGGCGTAGCAGGGGGATACAACCTGGCGTACAACGTGGCCGTTGTGCCGCCGATGAAGCTGAACCCAATCATCACCCGCGTGTTGTTTCCGGCGTTTGCCAAAATTCAGGACGACACCGAAAAGCTGCGCGTTAACTTCTACAAGCTGCTGTCGGTAGTGGGGATTATCAACTTTCCGGCGCTGCTGGGGCTGATGGTGGTGTCGAATAACTTCGTACCGCTGGTATTCGGCGAAAAGTGGAACAGCATTATTCCGGTGCTGCAATTGCTGTGTATTGTGGGTCTGCTGCGCTCCGTGGGTAACCCGATTGGTTCGCTGCTGATGGCGAAAGCGCGGGTCGATATCAGCTTTAAATTCAACGTATTCAAAACATTTCTGTTTATTCCGGCGATTGTTATTGGTGGGCAGATGGCGGGCGCAATCGGCGTCACGCTTGGCTTCCTGCTGGTGCAGATTATCAACACCATTCTGAGTTACTTCGTGATGATTAAACCGGTTCTTGGTTCCAGTTATCGCCAGTACATCCTGAGTTTGTGGCTGCCGTTTTATCTCTCGCTGCCGACGCTGGTGGTCAGTTATGTGCTGGGCATTGTGCTGAAAGGGCAACTGGCGCTGGGGATGCTGCTGGCGGTGCAAATAGCCGCGGGCGTGCTGGCGTTTGTGGTGATGATTGTGCTGTCGCGCCATCCGCTGGTGGTGGAAGTGAAGCGTCAGTTTTGTCGCAGCGAAAAAATGAAAATGCTTTTACGGGCGGGGTGAGTTGTTGTTTTCGGTTCCGACAACGGTTGCCGGGTGCAGCGTAAAACGCCTTATCCATCCTACGGTTCTGTGCTCGGGACCTGTAGGCCTGATAAGACGCGTCAGCGTCGCATCAGGCACTGAATGCCGGATGCGGCGTGAACGCCTTATCCGGCCTACGGTTCTGTGCTTGGATCTTGTAGGCCTGATAAGAGGCGTCAGCGTCGCATCAGGCAAAAAGCGGCAACGAACAAAACAAACGCAGCCTCACCTGGCATCAAATTTATGAGGAAAAAATGAAATTACTTATTCTGGGCAACCACACTTGCGGCAATCGTGGCGACAGCGCCATCCTGCGCGGCTTACTTGATGCCATCAACATCCTCAATCCACAAGCCGAAGTGGACGTGATGAGCCGCTATCCGGTCAGTTCTTCCTGGCTGCTCAACCGCCCGGTAATGGGTGATCCGCTGTTCCTTCAAATGAAACAACACAATAGCGCGGCGGGCGTTGTCGGGCGCGTTAAAAAAGTCCTCCGTCGCCGCTACCAGCATCAGGTATTGCTCTCACGCGTCACCGACACTGGCAAGCTGCGTAATATCGCCATCGCCCAGGGATTCACCGACTTCGTGCGCCTGCTGTCAGGTTACGACGCCATTATTCAGGTCGGCGGATCGTTTTTTGTCGATCTCTATGGCGTGCCGCAGTTTGAACATGCACTTTGCACTTTCATGGCGAAAAAGCCGCTGTTTATGATTGGTCACAGTGTTGGTCCCTTCCAGGATGAGCAATTTAACCAACTGGCGAACTATGTCTTTGGTCATTGCGACGCGCTGATCCTGCGCGAATCGGTCAGCCTTGATTTGATGAAACGCAGCAATATCACTACCGCAAAAGTTGAACATGGCGTCGATACCGCGTGGCTGGTCGATCACCACACAGAAGATTTCACCGCCAGCTATGCCGTCCGACACTGGCTGGACGTTGCCGCACAACAGAAAACGGTAGCAATTACCTTGCGTGAACTGGCACCGTTCGACAAACGTCTCGGCACCACTCAACAAGCGTATGAAAAAGCCTTTGCCGGGGTGGTCAATCGCATTCTCGATGAAGGGTATCAGGTGATTGCGCTCTCCACCTGTACGGGCATCGACAGCTATAACAAAGACGACCGCATGGTGGCGCTCAATCTTCGCCAGCACATCAGCGATCCTGCCCGTTACCACGTGGTGATGGATGAACTCAACGATCTGGAAATGGGCAAAATTCTCGGTGCCTGTGAACTCACCGTCGGTACGCGCCTGCACTCTGCCATTATCTCGATGAATTTCTCCACTCCGGCAATTGCCATCAACTACGAACATAAATCCGCCGGGATTATGCAGCAGTTGGGACTACCAGAGATGGCGATTGATATCCGTCATTTACTGGACGGCAGCCTGCAAGCGATGGTTGCGGATACCTTAGGCCAGCTTCCGGCGCTGAACGCACAACTTAGCGAAGCCGTCAGTCGTGAGCGTCAGACGGGAATGCAGATGGTGCAGTCCGTACTGGAACGCATCGGGGAGGCGAAATGAAGGTCGGCTTCTTCTTATTGAAATTTCCGCTGTCGTCGGAAACCTTCGTTCTTAACCAAATCACTGCGTTTATTGATATGGGCTTTGAGGTGGAGATTGTCGCGCTGCAAAAAGGCGACACCCAGAACACCCACGCGGCATGGACGAAATACAACCTTGCCGTCAGAACCCGCTGGTTACAGGACGAACCTACGGGCAAAGTGGCGAAGCTGCTCCACCGCGCCAGCCAGACCTTACGCGGCATTCATCGTAAAAATACCTGGCAGGCACTCAACCTCAAACGCTATGGTGCCGAGTCGCGGAACCTGATTTTGTCTGCCATTTGCGGCCAGGTCGCAACACCGTTTCGCGCCGATGTGTTCATCGCTCATTTTGGCCCGGCGGGGGTAACCGCAGCAAAACTACGCGAACTGGGTGTCATTCGCGGCAAAATTGCCACTATTTTCCACGGCATTGATATTTCCAGTCGGGAAGTGCTCAACCATTACACTCCCGAATATCAGCAACTGTTCCGCCGTGGCGACCTGATGCTACCGATAAGCGATCTGTGGGCCGGAAGGCTGCAAAAAATGGGCTGCCCGAGGGAAAAAATCGCCGTATCGCGTATGGGCGTGGACATGACGCGCTTTAGCCCGCGTCCGGTGAAAGCACCCGCAACGCCGCTGGAAATCATTTCCGTCGCACGCTTAACCGAGAAAAAAGGTCTGCATGTGGCGATTGAAGCCTGCCGGCAGTTGAAAGAGCAGGGCGTGGCATTTCGCTATCGCATCCTCGGCATTGGCCCGTGGGAACGACGCCTGCGCACCCTCATCGAACAATATCAACTGGAAGATGTGGTAGAGATGCCGGGCTTTAAACCGAGCCACGAAGTGAAAGCGATGCTAGACGACGCGGATGTCTTCCTGTTGCCATCGGTAACGGGCGCGGATGGCGATATGGAAGGCATTCCGGTAGCGCTGATGGAAGCGATGGCGGTCGGTATTCCAGTAGTTTCCACTCTGCATAGCGGAATACCGGAACTGGTGGAGGCCGATAAATCCGGCTGGCTGGTGCCTGAGAACGATGCTCGTGCACTGGCGCAACGACTGGCGGCGTTTAGCCAACTGGACACCGACGAATTGGCTCCGGTCGTCAAACGCGCGCGCGAAAAAGTCGAACACGATTTTAACCAGCAGGTGATTAACCGAGAACTCGCCAGCTTGCTGCAGGCTTTATAGAGGAGAACGTATGCCATTTAAAAAACTCTCCCGACGCACCTTCCTGACGGCAAGCTCGGCGCTTGCCTTCCTCCATACCCCTTTCGCTCGCGCACTTCCCGCCCGACAAAGCGTTAACATTAACGACTACAACCCACACGACTGGATCGCCTCATTTAAACAAGCCTTCAGCGAAGGGCAAATGGTCGTCGTGCCTGCCGGATTCGTTTGTGACAATATCAACACCGGCATCTTCATTCCTCTTGGCAAAACGTTACACATTCTTGGAAGCCTGCGCGGCAACGGCAGAGGGCGATTTGTCTTACAGGACGGCAGCCAGGTGACAGGGGAGGAGGGCGGCAGTATGCATAACATCACCCTGGATGTGCGTGGTTCTGACTGCACCATCAAAGGGCTGGCGATGAGCGGCTTTGGTCCGGTAACGCAGATTTATATCGGCGGCAAAAACAAACGGGTCATGCGCAACCTGACCATCGATAACCTCACTGTCAGCCACGCTAATTACGCCATCTTACGCCAGGGATTTCATAACCAGATAATCGGTGCCAACATCACCAACTGTAAATTTAGTGATTTACAGGGCGACGCTATTGAATGGAACGTGGCGATTAACGACAGTGATATTTTGATCTCCGACCATGTCATCGAGCGCATCAACTGTACCAACGGCAAAATCAACTGGGGCATCGGTATAGGCCTTGCGGGAAGCACTTACGATAATAATTACCCGGAAGACCAGGCAGTGAAAAACTTTGTCGTGGCGAATATCACGGGATCGGATTGTCGGCAGTTGATACATGTTGAAAATGGTAAACATTTTGTTATTCGTAATATCAAAGCCCGCAATATCACGCCGGATTTCAGTAAGAAAGCAGGTATTGATAACGCCACAGTCGCTATTTACGGTTGTGGCAATTTCGTGATTGATAATATTGAAATGATTAATAGCGCCGGGATGTTAATCGGCTATGGGGTAATTAAAGGCAAATATCTCTCGATACCGCAAAATTTCCGAGTGAATAATATTCAACTGGATAACACCCATCTTGCTTATAAATTGCGCGGCATCCAAATCTCCGCCGGGAATGCTGTCTCCTTTGTGGCGCTGACTAACATTGAGATGAAGCGTGCCTCGCTGGAGCTTCACAATAAACCGCAACATCTTTTTATGCGAAATATCAATGTGATGCAGGAATCCTCAGTTGGACCCGCATTGAGCATGAACTTCGACATGCGCAAAGACGTTCGCGGCGTCTTTATGGCAAAGCGTGAAACGCTGCTTTCACTCACGAATATTCATGCCGTGAATGAAAAAGGGCAAAGCTCCGTCGATATCGACAGGATTAATCACCATATTGTTAATGTGGAAAAGATTAACTTTAGATTGCCAGAACGGAGGGAGTAGATTTGCGACCATTCTTGGAAAAATGGAGCCATACTTAGGAACAATGCTACTGCAATCCACAACGAAGCGGCGTAACATCACAAGTAATTCAGTAATCAATTCAGGGTAATTGATGCTGGCGAAAAAAATCGAACAAGCTATAATTCAGCAACCATTTTACAGGTGGATGAAATAATGACGAATTTAAAAGCAGTTATTCCTGTAGCGGGTCTTGGGATGCATATGTTGCCTGCCACTAAGGCGATTCCCAAAGAGATGCTACCGATCGTCGACAAGCCAATGATTCAGTACATTGTTGACGAGATTGTGGCTGCAGGGATCAAAGAAATCCTCCTGGTAACTCACGCGTCCAAGAACGCGGTCGAAAACCACTTCGACACCTCTTATGAATTAGAATCTCTTCTTGAACAGCGCGTGAAGCGTCAGCTGCTGGCGGAAGTGCAGTCCATCTGTCCGCCGGGCGTGACCATTATGAACGTGCGTCAGGGCGAACCTTTAGGTTTGGGTCACTCCATTTTATGTGCACGACCCGCCATTGGTGACAATCCATTTGTCGTGGTGCTGCCAGACGTTGTGATCGACGACGCCAGCGCCGACCCGCTGCGCTACAACCTTGCTGCCATGATTGCACGATTCAACGAAACGGGTCGTAGCCAGGTGCTGGCAAAACGTATGCCGGGTGACCTCTCTGAATACTCGGTCATCCAGACCAAAGAACCACTGGACCGTGAAGGTAAAGTCAGCCGCATTGTTGAATTTATCGAAAAACCGGATCAGCCGCAGACGTTGGAGTCAGACATCATGGCCGTTGGTCGCTATGTGCTTTCTGCCGATATTTGGCCGGAACTTGAACGCACGCAGCCAGGTGCATGGGGGCGTATTCAGCTGACTGATGCCATTGCCGAACTGGCGAAAAAACAGTCCGTTGATGCCATGCTGATGACAGGTGACAGCTACGACTGCGGTAAAAAAATGGGTTATATGCAGGCATTTGTGAAGTATGGACTACGCAACCTGAAAGAAGGGGCGAAGTTCCGTAAAGGCATTGAGAAGCTGTTAAGCGTATAATGAAAATCTGACCGGATGTAACGGTTGATAAGAAAATTATAACGGCAGTGAAGATTCGTGGCGAAAGTAATTTGTTGCGAATTTTCCTGCCGTTGTTTTATATAAACAATCAGAATAACAACGAGTTAGCAATAGGATTTTAGTCAAAGTTTTCCAGGATTTTCCTTGTTTCCAGAGCGGATTGGTAAGACAATTAGCGTTTGAATTTTTCGGGTTTAGCGCGAGTGGGTAACGTTCGTCACATCGTAGACATGCATGCAGTGCTCTGGTAGCTGTAAAGCCAGGGGCGGTAGCGTGGGTTAATTCTAAAATTAGAATTTTACGACACTATAAGTAAAATAGGTTTATAATGAAGAGTAAATTAGTTTCCATAATCATACCAGCATACAATGCTCAGGATTGGATTGAAAGGTGTTTAGTATCTTGCCTTAATCAGAGCTATCAAAATATAGAAATTATTGTAATAAATGATGGAAGTACAGATAATACTGCTAATATTCTCGAGAAGTTCAATGTAAATAAACTGAAAATATTTCATGAAAAAAACTCTGGTGTAGCAATAGCAAGACGAAAAGGTTTGGATTATTCTAGAGGAGAGTATATCTTTTTTCTTGATAGTGATGATTTTATAAATGAGTCTGCTTTAGAAATATTGGTAACCAAGATTGATAATTATAATGCTGACGTGGTTATAGCGCAAGCTAAACATCTTAAAAAGAAAAGCACTTTTACATCATCTTTTAAAATTGAAATTGATCCACTATATTCATTTTTGAATGGATCTTTACCAAGAACTTTATGGCCATTATTATTTAAAAGATCTGTTATTGAGAAAAATCTAATACCATCTCAATATACAGTTAGTGAAGACTATGTAATAATGTCAAAAATATATACCTTGCCAATTAAAATCGTTGTCGTTAATGATTGTCTATACAATTATGTAAAACACACGGGTAGCGTAACAGCGAATATAACGCCACAGAAATATAATGACCACTATAAAGCTCACCATTATATTGAAAAACAGTTATTCGAAACGTTATCAGATAAATATAAAATAAGTTTTATAAGAAACAATTTAGATTTTCTTTATAGTTTAATTATTATCAATTCACCATACGTCAGTCATCAAATGGAATATATTTGGGGGAAATATATTAAAGAAGATATTAATAAAGCTACAAGGAGGCTTTCTCTGAAGAAAAAAATAATACTTAAACTTAATCACGTAGCCTTGATGAGACTTGGGCCGTTAAGAATGATAATATTATTAATGAATAAACTAAGAAGATACAATGAGAATTAAAACTAGTAATATAAAAATGATAATGATAATATTTTGATAATGACATAGTTAAGTCATAAAAGGTTATTTTCTGTGAATATAGTATTGAAAAATTCAATGTATCTTGTTTTTATGCAGATGTGCAATTATGCTATTCCCTTAATTACGCTACCTTATTTAACAAGATGCTTGGGGTTTTATCAATATGGTGTATTGAATACTGCCATCAATATTATACTATACATCATCTTGGTTATTGATTTTGGATTTAATTTAAGCGCCACAAGAGAAATATCACAGAAAAAAAATAACTTTGTAGCGGTATCTAAAATATTTACAGATGTGATTTTTGCAAAAATTATACTTTTTTTCGGTGTGCTTGTTTTTACTTTCCTCATACTTAAACTAATTCCCGACTATCAAGATGTAACAAGATTGGTTTATTTTATGTTACCTCAAGTCCTATCTTCGATATTATTCCCACTGTGGTTATATCAAGGGTATGAAAAAATTGGATATGCTGCATTTATAAACGTTCTTGGAAAATGTATAACAATCCCATTGCTATTAATCTTTGTACAAAATAGCAAAGATGTAACAAATGCTGCAATTATATTAAGTTGGTCTTCTTTAGTTCCCTTATTAATTTATTATATACGTAGTAATCTTCCGCGAACAAAGTTTTATACCTCAAGGTGTAGATTCAAGTACTTAAATAGAACATTAGCTAATGCACTGGTCGTTTTTATTGGTTCCATTGCTGTAAACCTGTATACTTTAAGCACACCATTAGTATTAAGTATAGTTAGTGATTTTGATCAAGTTGGTTATTTTGTTGCAGCTGATAAAATAAGGGCTGCATTTATTGGCGTTTTTTTAATTGTAGGGCAGGCGATTTATCCTAGAGCAAGTGCCCTGTATAATGAAGATATAATTGCGTATAATAAATTTGTCATAAGCATTATATTTTACCAAATTATAGTATGTTCGTTCTCTGCTATAGCCTTTTATTACTTCATGCCAGAGGTGGCACCAATTATTTTGAGTCAAAACAAATTAAACGTAGAAGAGTTATCTGTTATAATTAAATTGATGTCGCCAATGATTATTTTGATACCTCTTTCGGTGATATTAGCTAACTGCGTACTTTTGCCTCAAAGGAAAAATAAACAATACGCTTTAGTGCCTATTATTACAGTCATAATTCATATGAGTTACTCTATAATTTTGTGTGAAAAGTTAGGTGCGCTAGGGGCAAGTTACGCAATACTTCTCACAGAAATTATTAGTTGTGCTTTACTAGCATATTTTACATTCAAAGATAGACTAATTCAGCTCAATCCAGCCAGATAATATTGGATAATTATGAATCATTCTTATATCTATGTTTATATATTTTTTGTGTTTCTTTCATTTTTTGAGCTTAATGATACTAATAGAGCAAGATGTGATTTATATTATGCCATACAAGTTATTGTATTATTACTAACAATGGGGTTGTCGTATCAAATAGGTGTTGATTGGGTTGAATATGAACGTGTTTATAATGGGAATTCGGAATCATTAAATAATTACGAATTCGGTTATATAGTATTGAATAATATTGCAAACTATTTAGGGGCTAGTTTTTGGGGGTTCGTGATATTAATAAAATATACGTTTTTTATATCATTGTTTCTTATGGTAAGAAAATTCAGTAGATTACCTGTTCTGACTACAACATTAATACTAGGGTTGTTATTTCCATTTATTAATGACCCTTTACGACAAATAATATCTGCAAGTATATTGTTCTTTACGATTTATTTCTATAACAGGCCCCCTAAAATATTGGGGATTATAGGGGGTGGGGTATTTCATTCTACATTTATTATAATTATAATTCGTTATCTTAAAATTTTTACAAAAAGATCTATTGTGCTTATTTTCGTTTTTGTGGGGGTGGCAATTCTTTTGTTCTTAAAGTATGGTTCTTTTTTAGGTGATGGAATGTTATTTAGGAAATTAAATTTTTACATGGAGTATTCATCATTATCAAATTTGTATGGCTTTGCCCTAAGGTTTTTGCTATTGTCATTTATTGTTTTTAATATTGACGTTTACAAAGCTAATTGCAAATTCATCAGAGGAGATATCTGTTATTATTTCTGGATTTTTAGTATAACATATTTATGGCTTGAAATAATATTTGTAACATTCCCTTTAATCCCTCAGCGGATGCGGCTTTATTTGTTACCATTTGCTTTTATACTATTAAGTAACTACCTTTATTATAGTCGATTAACTTTCACAAAAAATATTCTTGCTTTTATATGTGTAATCATTTCATTTTCTTCATTGTGTCTTTTTTTAGATGGTCCTATGGGGCATTTTTATAGCATTACTGATAATATAGTATTAAAATATATTCAGGGTTTTACTAACGATAAAACATATGATGCAAACCAGTTCTGGATTAATGGAATTTAAATGAAAAAAAATGTCTTGATAATAGCTTCTGCAGCAAAAGAAGGTGGGGCTTTAAGCATACTTACAGAAAGTTTAAATAACCTTAAAATATTAAATATTCATTTTACAGTTGTGGTCAATCCATCTGTGGTTAAATATTTGCCTGTTGCTAATAATATAAAATATCATATGGTAGATACATCGGCGTGGATTAAAAGAATAGCATATGATTTCTATGGCTATCCTGGTCTCAAGTATGAAGAATATATAGCGTGCATAAATTTTCAAAATATACCTATAAGAACTAAAATAAAGCAAATAGTATATTATCATCAGTCATTACCTCTTTCGGATACATTATTCTCACCGTTTAATAAAGAAACGCGAGTTTTATATTTATATCAAAAATTCTATGGTTTATTTTTCAAGTTAAACAAAAGGTATATATCGCATCTAGTAGTTCAGGCAAATTGGATTAGAGAAAAAATATCTGAAAAATTTGGTGTTGAAAATAATAAAATTGAAGTTATTGCACCTCAAGTCGAAATTTTTAAATATATAAGTTTAGAGTTTAATAAAATAAGACCTGTAGAGAATGTATTTTTTTATCCTGCAAATGCGTATACTTATAAAAATCATTTGATTATAATCAAAGCTTTAAATTATTTAGGGAGTGTTTATATTAAAAAACATCGTATTAAGGTTGTTTTTACTATAAATAATAGTGAGTCAAATTATCTTCAATCAATGGTTTTGAATTATAATTTGCAGGATGTTGTTAGTTTTATTGGTCGAATTCCGAGAGCCGATGTTTATTCTCTCTTGATAAAATCAAAAGCTCTTCTTTTCCCAAGTAAATTAGAAACTTATGGTTTACCATTAAAAGAGGCGCGGCAACTAGGTGTATTTATTGTCGCATCGAAGTTAGATTACGCAACTGAAGTATTGGAGGGATACGAATATAAAAGATTATGCTCGCCAGATAGTGCTAAAGAATGGGCTTCGGCTATAAAGGAAATTATAGAAAATAAGATTGATGTCGGAAATACAGTCACTAGAGATAATATTAAAGAGAGCGATTTGTTTTCTGATTTTATTAAAAGTAAAATAATGGAGTGATTATTTATGTTTGCAGAAAAAACATTGCTTATTACTGGTGGTACGGGGTCTTTTGGTAATGCTGTTCTTAGACGTTTCCTTGACACTGATATCAAAGAAATACGCATTTTTTCTCGAGATGAGAAAAAGCAGGACGATATGAGGAAAAAGTATAATAATCAGAAAATTAAGTTCTATATAGGTGATGTTCGCGATTATTCGAGTATCCTTAATGCTTCTCGAGGTGTTGATTTTATTTATCATGCAGCAGCTCTGAAGCAAGTGCCTTCCTGCGAATTCCACCCCATGGAAGCTGTAAAAACGAATATTTTAGGTACTGAAAACGTTCTAGAAGCTGCAATAGCTAATCGCGTTAGGCGAATTGTATGTCTGAGTACAGATAAAGCCGTATATCCTATTAATGCAATGGGCATATCTAAAGCAATGATGGAAAAAGTCATTGTTGCAAAATCACGTAATCTTGATAGTTCAAAAACAGTTATCTGCGGAACACGTTATGGGAATGTAATGGCTTCACGTGGATCGGTCATCCCATTGTTTGTTGATCTAATCAAATCTGGTAAACCATTGACCATTACCGATCCCAATATGACTCGTTTCATGATGACGCTTGAGGATGCTGTTGATCTGGTCCTTTATGCCTTCGAGCATGGAAATAACGGTGATATTTTCGTTCAGAAAGCTCCTGCGGCAACAATTCAAACATTAGCCATTGCACTTAAGGAATTGCTAAATGCCCATGAACATCCAATCAATATTATTGGAACTCGACACGGGGAAAAACTTTACGAAGCGTTATTGAGCCGAGAGGAAATGATAGCAGCGGAAGATATGGGTGATTATTATCGTGTTCCACCAGATCTCCGCGACTTGAACTATGGTAAATATGTGGAACATGGTGACCGTCGTATCTCGGAAGTGGAAGATTATAACTCTCATAATACTGAGAGATTAGATGTTGAGGGTATGAAAAAATTACTGCTAAAACTTCCTTTTATCCGGGCAATTCGTTCTGGTGAAGATTATGAGTTGGATTCATAATATGAAAATTTTAGTTACTGGTGCTTCAGGGTTTATCGGCCGTAATTTGGTTTTCCGCCTTAAGGAGGCTGGTTATAACGAACTTATTACGATAGATCGTAACTCTTCTTTGGCGGATTTAGAGCAGGGACTTAAGCAGGCAGATTTCATTTTTCACCTTGCAGGAGTAAATCGTCCTGTGAAGGAGAGTGAATTTGAAGAGGGAAATAGCAACGTAACTCAACAGATTGTTGATATTCTGAAAAAAAATAGTAAAAATACTCCTATCATGCTGAGTTCTTCCATCCAGGCTGAATGTGATAACGCTTATGGAAAGAGTAAAGCGACTGCGGAGAAAATCATTCAGCAGTATGGGGAAACGACAAATGCCAAATATTATATTTATCGTTTGCCGAATGTATTCGGTAAGTGGTGTCGCCCAAATTATAACTCCTTTATAGCAACTTTCTGCCATCGCATTGCAAATGATGAAACTATTACAATTAATGATCCTTCAGCAGTTGTTGATCTGGTGTATATAGATGACTTTTGTTCTGACATATTAAAGCTATTGGAAGGAGCGAACGAAACTGGTTACAGGACATTCGGTCCAATTTATTCTGTTACTGTTGGTGAAGTGGCACAATTAATTTACCGATTTAAAGAAAGTCGCCAAACATTAATCACCGAAGATGTAGGTAATGGATTTACACGTGCATTGTACTCAACATGGTTAAGTTATCTGTCTCCTGAACAGTTTGCTTATACGGTTCCTTCTTATAGTGATGATAGAGGGGTATTCTGTGAAGTATTGAAAACGAAAAACGCGGGCCAGTTTTCGTTCTTTACTGCGCATCCAGGAATTACTCGGGGGGGGCATTATCATCATTCCAAAAATGAGAAATTTATTGTCATCCGAGGAAGTGCTTGTTTCAAATTTGAAAATATTGTCACGGGTGAGCGATATGAATTTAATGTCTCCTCAGATGATTTTAAAATTGTTGAAACAGTTCCGGGGTGGACGCATGACATCACTAATAATGGCTCGGATGAGCTAGTTGTTATGCTTTGGGCAAATGAAATATTTAATCGTTCTGAACCAGATACTATAGCGAGAGTTTTATCGTGAAAAAATTGAAAGTCATGTCGGTTGTTGGGACTCGTCCAGAAATTATTCGACTCTCGCGTGTCCTTGCAAAATTAGATGAATATTGTGACCACCTTATTATTCATACTGGCCAAAACTACGATTATGAATTGAATGAAGTTTTTTTCAAAGATTTGGGTGTTCGCAAACCAGATTATTTTCTTAATGCCGCAGGTAAAAATGCAGCAGAGACTATTGGACAAGTTATCATTAAAGTTGATGATGTCCTTGAACAGGAAAAACCAGAAGCTATGTTAGTTCTTGGCGATACTAACTCCTGTATTTCAGCAATACCAGCAAAGCGTCGAAAAATTCCGATCTTCCATATGGAGGCGGGGAATCGTTGTTTTGACCAACGCGTACCGGAAGAAACTAACAGAAAAATAGTTGACCACACTGCTGATATCAATATGACATATAGCGATATCGCTCGTGAATATCTTCTGGCTGAAGGTGTACCAGCCGATAGAATTATTAAAACCGGTAGCCCAATGTTTGAAGTACTCACTCATTATATGCCGCAGATTGATGGTTCCGATGTACTTTCTCGCCTGAATTTAACACCTGGGAATTTCTTTGTGGTAAGTGCCCACAGAGAAGAAAATGTTGATACCCCTAAACAGCTCGCGAAACTGGCGAATATACTTAATACCGTGGCTGAAAGATATAATATCCCGGTAGTTGTTTCTACTCATCCGCGCACTCGCAACCGCATCAATGAAAACGGTATTCAATTCCATAAAAATATCTTGCTACTTAAGCCATTAGGATTTCACGATTACAACCATCTGCAAAAAAATTCACGTGCTGTTTTATCGGACAGCGGGACTATTACAGAAGAGTCCTCCATTATGAATTTCCCTGCACTCAATATACGAGAAGCGCACGAACGCCCGGAAGGCTTCGAAGAAGGGGCAGTAATGATGGTTGGTCTTGAATCTGAGCGCGTGTTACAGGCATTAGAAATTATTGCAACACAACCTCGTGGTGAATTACGCTTACTTCGTCAGGTCAGTGACTATAGTATGCCAAATGTTTCAGATAAAGTTGTGCGTATTATCCATTCATATACTGACTACGTTAAACGGGTTGTCTGGAAGCAATACTAATGAAACTTGCATTAATCATTGATGATTATTTGCCCCATAGCACACGAGTTGGGGCTAAAATGTTTCATGAGTTAGGCCTGGAATTGCTGGGCAAAGGCCATGATGTAACTGTAATTACGCCTGACATCACTTTACAAGCAATCTATTCTGTTAGTATGATTGATGGTATAAAGGTTTGGCGTTTCAAAAGTGGACCTTTAAAGGATATAGGTAAGGCTAAGCGTGCCATAAATGAAACTCTTTTATCTTTTCGTGCATGGCGTGCATTAAAGCACCTCATTCAACATGATACATTTGATGGTATCGTTTATTATTCCCCCTCTATTTTTTGGGGAGACTTGGTTAAAAAAATAAAACAGCGATGCCAGTGCCCAAGCTATCTGGTCCTAAGGGATATGTTTCCACAGTGGGTCATTGATGCAGGTATGTTGAAAGCCGGTTCGCCAATTGAAAAATATTTCAGGTATTTTGAAAAAAAATCATATCAACAGGCTGACCGGATTGGGTTAATGTCTGATAAGAATCTTGAGATATTTCGTCAGGCTAATAAAGGTTATCCATGTGAAGTTTTACGTAATTGGGCCTCAATGACTCCTGTGTGTGCCAGCGATGATTATAATTCCCTTCGCCAAAAATACGATCTAAAAGATAAAGTCATTTTTTTTTATGGAGGTAATATTGGGCATGCTCAGGATATGACAAACTTATTGCGCCTTGCGCGCAATATGATGCGTTATCATGATGCTCATTTCCTGTTTATAGGGCAGGGTGATGAAGTTGACCTGATTAATTCTCTTGCTGCAGAATGGAATTTAACTAATTTCACTCATCTACCTTCAGTGAACCAGGAAGAGTTTAAATTAATTTTATCTGAAGTTGATGTTGGCCTGTTCTCCCTTTCGTCTCGCCATTCTTCACATAATTTCCCGGGGAAATTACTAGGGTATATGGTTCAATCAATCCCGATCCTTGGGAGCGTGAATGGCGGTAATGATCTGATGGATGTAATTAATAAGCACAGGGCCGGGTTCATTCATGTTAATGGTGAAGATGATAAACTGTTCGAATCTGCACAATTGCTTCTTGCAGATTCGGCTTTAAGAAAGCAGTTAGGTCAGAACGCTAATGTGTTGTTAAAATCTCAATTTTCGGTTGAATCGGCGGCACATACTATCGAAGTCCGACTGGAGGCAGGAGAATGCGTTTAGTTGATGACAATATTCTGGATGAGCTTTTTCGCACAGCAGTAAATTCTGAACGTTTGCGCGCTCATTATTTATTGCACGCATCTCATCAGGAGAAGGTTCAACGTTTACTTATTGCATTTGTACGCGACAGCTATGTTGAGCCCCATTGGCATGAGTTACCGCATCAGTGGGAAATGTTTGTCGTCATGCAAGGGCAATTAGAAGTTTGTTTGTATGAGAAAAATGGTGAGATACAAAAACAGTTTATTGTTGGAGACGGTACTGGAATAAGCGTCGTGGAATTTTCCCCAGGTGATATACATAGTGTCAAATGCCTGTCACCGAATGCCCTTATGTTGGAGATAAAGGAAGGACCATTTGACCCACTGAAAGCTAAGGCTTTTTCTAAGTGGTTATAGGGCGATACACCACCCTTTATTCTTCTATCTTATTCTATACATGCTGGGTTACCATCTTAGCTTCTTCAAGCCGCGCAACCCCGCGGTGAACACCCCCTGACAGGAGTAAACAATGTCAAAGCAACAGATCGGCGTCGTCGGTATGGCAGTGATGGGGCGCAACCTTGCGCTCAACATCGAAAGCCGTGGTTATACCGTCTCTATTTTCAACCGTTCCCGTGAAAAGACGGAAGAAGTGATTGCCGAAAATCCAGGCAAGAAACTGGTTCCTTACTATACGGTGAAAGAGTTTGTTGAATCTCTGGAAACGCCTCGTCGCATCCTGTTAATGGTGAAAGCAGGTGCAGGCACGGATGCTGCTATTGATTCTCTCAAGCCATACCTCGATAAAGGTGACATCATCATTGATGGTGGTAACACCTTCTTCCAGGACACAATTCGTCGTAACTGTGAGCTGTCTGCAGAAGGTTTTAACTTTATCGGTACCGGTGTTTCCGGTGGTGAAGAAGGTGCGCTGAAAGGACCTTCCATCATGCCTGGTGGGCAGAAAGAAGCCTATGAACTGGTTGCTCCGATCCTGACCAAAATCGCCGCCGTTGCTGAAGATGGCGAACCGTGCGTTACCTATATTGGTGCCGATGGCGCAGGTCACTATGTGAAGATGGTTCACAACGGTATTGAATACGGTGATATGCAGCTGATTGCTGAAGCCTATTCTCTGCTTAAAGGTGGCCTGAATCTCTCTAACGAAGAACTGGCGCAGACGTTTACCGAGTGGAATAACGGTGAACTAAGCAGCTACCTGATCGACATCACCAAAGACATCTTCACTAAAAAAGATGAAGACGGTAACTACCTGGTTGATGTGATCCTGGATGAAGCGGCTAACAAAGGTACCGGTAAATGGACCAGCCAGAGCGCGCTGGATCTCGGCGAACCGCTGTCGCTGATTACCGAGTCTGTGTTTGCACGTTATATCTCTTCTCTGAAAGAGCAGCGTGTTGCCGCATCTAAAGTTCTCTCTGGCCCGCAAGCGCAGCCAGCTGGCGACAAAGGTGAGTTCATCGAAAAAGTTCGCCGTGCGCTGTATCTTGGCAAAATCGTTTCTTACGCTCAGGGCTTCTCTCAGCTGCGTGCAGCGTCTGAAGAGTACAACTGGGATCTGAACTACGGCGAAATCGCGAAGATTTTCCGTGCTGGTTGCATCATTCGTGCGCAGTTCTTGCAGAAAATCACCGATGCTTATGCCGAAAATCCGCAGATCGCTAACCTGCTGCTGGCTCCGTACTTCAAGCAAATTGCCGATGACTACCAGCAGGCGCTGCGTGATGTCGTTGCTTATGCAGTACAGAACGGTATCCCGGTTCCGACCTTCGCTGCTGCGGTTGCCTATTACGATAGCTACCGTGCCGCTGTTCTGCCTGCGAACCTGATCCAGGCACAGCGTGACTATTTCGGTGCGCATACTTATAAGCGCATTGATAAAGAAGGTGTGTTCCATACTGAATGGCTGGATTAATCTGATTTAACCAACAATAAAATTGAGGCCCGGCGTATATTGCACCGGGCTTTTTTTTGCCAATTATCTTATAGACTAAATTTCACTGCTTAATATTAACTTAATAAATATCAGCTATTCTTATAAAGAAAATCTGAATTGTTTTTCGTTGCGTTGACCATCAAACAACGTAGCGTTAAAACTTTTAGCTCTTATCAGGATGCTAAAAACATCATGATTCACAGTTAAGTTAATTCTGAGAGCATGAAATGAAAATCACCATTTCCGGTACTGGCTATGTAGGCTTGTCAAACGGGCTTCTAATCGCACAAAATCATGAGGTTGTGGCATTAGATATTTTACCGTCACGCGTTGCTATGCTGAATGATCGGATATCTCCTATTGTTGATAAGGAAATTCAGCAGTTTTTGCAAGCAGATAAAATACACTTTAATGCCACATTAGATAAAAATGAAGCCTACCGGGATGCTGATTATGTCATCATCGCCACTCCAACCGACTATGATCCTAAAACTAATTATTTCAATACATCCAGTGTAGAATCAGTAATTAAAGACGTAGTTGAGATAAATCCTTATGCGGTTATGGTCATCAAATCAACGGTTCCCGTTGGTTTTACCGCAGCGATGCATAAGAAATATCGTACTGAAAATATTATTTTCTCTCCGGAATTTCTCCGTGAGGGTAAAGCCCTTTACGATAATCTCCATCCTTCACGTATTGTCATCGGTGAGCGTTCAGAACGCGCAGAACGTTTTGCTGCGCTGTTACAGGAAGGCGCGATTAAGCAAAATATCCCGACCCTGTTTACCGACTCCACTGAAGCAGAAGCGATTAAACTTTTTGCAAACACCTACCTGGCGATGCGCGTGGCGTACTTTAACGAACTGGATAGCTACGCAGAAAGTTTAGGTCTGAATTCCCGTCAAATAATCGAAGGCGTTTGTCTCGACCCACGTATTGGCAACCATTACAACAATCCGTCGTTTGGTTATGGTGGTTATTGCTTGCCGAAAGATACCAAGCAGTTACTGGCGAACTACCAGTCTGTGCCGAATAACCTGATCTCGGCAATTGTCGATGCTAACCGCACGCGTAAAGATTTTATTGCCGATGCCATTTTGTCACGCAAGCCGCAAGTGGTAGGTATTTATCGTCTGATTATGAAGAGCGGTTCAGATAACTTCCGTGCGTCTTCTATTCAGGGGATTATGAAACGTATCAAGGCGAAAGGCGTTGAAGTGATCATCTACGAACCGGTGATGAAAGAAGATTCATTCTTCAACTCTCGGCTGGAACGTGATCTCGCCACCTTCAAACAACAAGCCGATGTCATTATTTCCAACCGTATGGCAGAAGAGCTTAAGGATGTGGCAGACAAAGTCTACACCCGCGATCTCTTTGGTAGTGACTAACATCCTGTTATCAGGGCGATTTTCGCCCTGATTCTCTTATGTTCCCTTTGTAATAATTCATTATTTTTATCATTTATCCTATAGCATTCATGGCGATTATCGCTAAACTATGGCGACTTAAAATTATTTCGTCCGTTAGGGTAATGATGAGAGTAGAAAATAATAATGTTTCTGGGCAAAACCATGACCCAGAACAGATTGATTTGATTGATTTACTGGTGCAGTTGTGGCGTGGCAAGATGACAATTATCATCTCTGTCATTGTTGCTATTGCCCTGGCTATTGGGTATTTGGCGGTAGCGAAGGAGAAATGGACGTCAACAGCAATTATCACTCAGCCTGACGTGGGGCAAATTGCTGGCTATAACAATGCCATGAATGTTATCTATGGTCAGGCTGCACCTAAAGTGCCGGATTTACAGGAGGCGTTAATTGGTCGCTTCAGTTCTGCCTTCTCTGCATTAGCAGAAACGCTGGATAATCAGAAAGAACCAGAAAAACTTACCATCGAACCTTCTGTAAAGAACCAGCAATTACCATTGACTGTTTCTTATGTTGGGCAAACTGCAGAGGACGCACAAATGAAATTGGCCCAATACATTCAGCAAGTTGATGATAAAGTAAATCAAGAGCTAGAAAAGGATCTCAAGGACAACCTTGCTTTGGGACGGAAAAACTTGCAGGACTCTTTAAGAACTCAGGAAGTGGTTGCGCAGGAGCAGAAAGATCTGCGTATCCGTCAGATTCAGGAAGCGTTGCAGTATGCGAATCAGGCGCAGGTGACAAAACCGCAGATTCAACAGACTGGCGAAGATATCACACAAGATACGTTGTTCCTTTTGGGGAGCGAAGCGCTGGAGTCGATGATTAAGCATGAGGCGACTCGTCCGTTGGTGTTTTCGCCAAACTACTATCAGACTCGTCAAAACCTGCTGGATATCGAAAACTTAAAGGTTGACGATCTTGATATTCATGCTTACCGTTATGTGATGAAACCGACGTTACCTATTCGTCGCGATAGCCCGAAAAAGGCAATTACCTTGATTCTGGCGGTGCTGCTGGGCGGCATGGTTGGCGCGGGGATTGTGCTGGGGCGTAATGCTCTACGCAATTACAACGCGAAGTAATCTTTTCGGTTTTAAAGAAAAAGGGCAGGGTGGTGACACCTTGCCCGTTTTTTTGCCGGATGCGGCAACAATATCGCATCCGCTTACCCCGCAACTCACTGATGCCGTTTACGCAGGTTCTCAATTACCGTCGTTAAATCCAGCCCCTGATCCTGCAACAACACCAGCAGGTGATACATCAAATCAGACGCCTCGTTGGTCAGCTCAAAGCGGTCATGTACCGTTGCTGCCAGCGCGGTTTCCACGCCTTCTTCACCCACTTTCTGCGCAATGCGTTTGGTGCCGCTGGCATACAGTTTGGCGGTGTAGGAGGTTTCCGGATCGGCAGATTTGCGCTCGGCGAGCAGTTGTTCCAGTTGATACAGGAACAGCCACTGGTGAGCGGTGTCGCCGAAGCAACTGCTGGTGCCTTTGTGGCAGGTCGGGCCGATGGGATTCGCCAGCACCAGTAACGTGTCGTTGTCGCAGTCCGGGGCAATACTCACTACGTTGAGGAAATTGCCCGACGTTTCGCCTTTGGTCCACAGTCGCTGTTTAGTGCGCGAGAAGAAGGTGACTTTGCCGCTTTCGAGGGTTTTGTCTAAGGCTTCCGGGTTCATATAGCCCAGCATTAGCACTTCGCCGGATACCGCGTGTTGCACAATCACCGGCATAAGTCCGTCGGTTTTTTCCCAGTCCAGTTCGCGACGTTGTTGTTCTGTTAACATATCCTGATCTCCACGCCCTGTGTTGCCAGGTACGCTTTTAATTCACCAATATTGATTATTTGTTTGTGGAATACGGAAGCTGCCAGCGCGCCGTCAACGTCGGCATCGCGGAAGGCTTCGAGGAAGTGTTCCATGGTGCCCGCGCCACCGGAGGCAATCAGCGGGACGTGGCAAACTTCACGCACTTTTTTCAGTTGTTCGAGGTCGTAACCGTTACGCACGCCGTCCTGATTCATCATATTGAGGACGATTTCTCCGGCACCGCGTTTTTGCACTTCCTGTACCCAGTCGAGCGTTTCCCATTGAGTGACGCGGGTGCGGCTTTCATCGCCGGTATATTGATTCACATGATATTTACCGGTTTCGGCGTCGTACCAGGTATCAATACCGACCACAATACACTGCACGCCAAAGCGATCGGCCAGGCGAGTAATTAATGTTGGGTCTGCCAGCGCAGGAGAGTTGATGGAAATTTTATCCGCGCCAAAGGAAAGAATTTTCGCGGCATCTTCCAGAGACTTAATCCCACCCGCCACACAAAACGGAATGTCGATCACTTCCGCCACGCGAGATACCCAGCTTTTATCTACCACACGGCCATCGCTGGAAGCGGTGATATCGTAGAACACCAGTTCGTCAGCGCCTTCTTCAGCGTAGCGTTTTGCCAGCGGCACGATATCGCCAATGATTTCATGGTTGCGAAACTGTACGCCTTTCACCACCTGACCATCACGAACGTCGAGACATGGGATTATGCGTTTTGCCAGCATGCGATGGCCTCCTTCACGGTGAATTTACCTTCCAGTAATGCCCGACCAACTATTACGCCGCGCACACCAGTGCCACGCAGGGCCGCCACATCATCAATGTCGCCAATACCGCCGGAGGACTGAAATGCCACCTGCGGATATCTGGCGCACACTTCTTCATATAAAGAGACGTTAGAGCCTGCCAGCGTGCCGTCGCGCGAGATATCGGTACACAGCACATGTTTCAGGCCGACGGGCAGATAGGTTTCCACCAGTTGTTCCAGTGAAACGCCCGAGTTCTCTTGCCAGCCGCTGACTGCCACCTGCTTGTTGCCTTGCTCGTCAATACGGACATCCAGCGCCAGCACTAAGGCATCGGCACCGAAGCGTTCAAACCAGCCTTTCACCATATCTTGTGATTTCACCGCGGTGGAGCCGACCACTACGCGCGCAACGCCCGCTTCCAGTAACGCCGCCACATCTTCTTCGCTACGCACGCCGCCGCCAACCTGCACCGGAACGTTAACGCCCGCGACCAGGGTTTTAATCAGCGGGATTTGACGTTTAGCCGGATCTTTTGCCCCGGTCAGATCCACCAGGTGCAGCACTTCGGCACCCTGCGCGGCGTAATCCTGCAATCGCGGCAGCGGGTCGTTACCGTAATCGCGCTGTTTGCCGTAATCGCCCTGATGGAGACGCACCACAGTGCCGTCGATTAAATCTAATGCCGGAATAATCATCACATCTCCAGGAAGTTTTTCAGCAACTTAGCACCAGCGGCACCAGAACGCTCCGGGTGGAACTGCACGCCGTAGAAGTTATCTTTTTGTACCGCCGCGGTGAACGGTTCGCCGTAATTACACTGGGCGATGGTCCACGGATTGACCGGCATTGCGTAGCTGTGAACAAAGTAAAAGTACGCGCCGTCTTCAATCCCCTGAAACAGGCGGTTGCCTGCCTGCGGGTAAACGCGGTTCCAGCCCATATGTGGCAGTGGCAGACCAAAGTCGGTCATTTTCGGCACGTCTTCGTCGATGATGCCCAGCAAGTCGACGCCGTTGCTCTCTTCGCTGCGCCGCCCCAGCAGTTGCATCCCTAAGCAGATGCCCAGCACCGGTTGGGTACAGGCTTTGATGAGATCAAACAGCTCGCGCTCACGTACCTGATCCATCGCCGCTTGCGCAGTGCCAACGCCGGGTAAAAACAGTTTATCGGCCAGCAACACGACGTCCGGGTCACGGCTGACTTTGGGTTCATAACCGTGACGCGCAATGGCAGACTTCACCGAGTTCAGGTTGGCGCAGCCGGTATCAAGGATCACCACGTTCATTACAGCACTCCTTTCGACGAGGGCAGGGTATCGCCTTCCACGCGGATGGCCTGGCGCAGGGTGCGACCAAAGGCTTTGAACAGACTCTCTACACGGTGATGATCGTTTTTACCTTTGGTTTTCAGGTGTAGCGTCACGCCCATGGTGTATGAGAGCGAACGGAAGAAGTGCTCGATCATTTCGGTGCTGAGATCGCCCACGCGCTGGTAGGTAAACTCGGCTTTATATTCCAGGTGCGGGCGACCAGAGATATCCAGCGCGCAGCGGGCAAGGCATTCGTCCATCGGTAGCACAAAACCAAAGCGGCAAATACCGCGTTTGTCTCCGAGGGCGATTTTTAGCGCTTCGCCCAGCGCCAGGCCGGTATCTTCGACGGTGTGGTGATCGTCGATATAGAGGTCGCCTTTGACGTTGATTTCCATGCGGAAACCGCCGTGGGTAGCGATCTGATCCAGCATATGATCAAAGAAGCCAACGCCGGTGTTAATCTTGCTGCCACCTTCACGATCCAGCCACACCTGAACGTCAATCTGCGTCTCTTTGGTATTACGCACTACGTGAGCGTAACGGTCACGTCTGGTGAGTTGCTCGCCAATCATTGGCCAGTTCAGGGTTTCGCGGTCGTAGCGTAAACCAGTAATGCCCATGTTTTCCGCCAGTTGAATGTCGGTCGCGCGATCGCCAATCACATAACTGTTAGCGCGATCCATCGCTTGCTCAGCCAGATAACGTTCCACCAGTTTTACTTTCGGCTTACGGCAGTCGCACTCATCGGCGGGCAGGTGCGGACAAATCAGCACTTCATCAAACTGTACGCCTTGCGAGGTGAAGATCTGCATCATCAGGTTGTGCGGGCCATCGAAATCCGCCTGTGGGAAACTTTGTGTTCCAAGACCATCCTGATTAGTGATCATCACCAGCTTGTAGCCCGCTTTTTGCAGCTTCAGCAGTTCCGGGATCACGCCCGGTTCAAAGGCGAGTTTATCAAAACGGTCCACCTGAAAATCACTCGGCGGTTCGCTAATCAGGGTTCCATCGCGATCGATAAAAAGATACTTCTGACTCATCAAACTTGCTCCGCACGTAAGGCGTCAATGACGCGCTGGCTTTCTTCACGGGTTCCGACGGTAATTCGCAGGCAGCCGCTTAAAGAGGGTTGTTTATTCTGATCACGTAAGATAATGCCCTGATCCCACAAAGATTTAAACACCGCACTGGAGGCTTTAAAGCGCGCCAGAATGTAGTTGGTTTCAGAGTCGAAAACCTGCTCTACGCAGGGGATCTCTTTCAGTGCGGCAATCAGGTATTCGCGTTCTGCAATAATTTGCGCTACCCGTTCGCGCATGGCGACGATTCCCTGTGGGCTTAACGCCTGGGCCGCAATGTCGGCAACCGGCGTCGAGAGCGGGTAGGGGGCGATCACTTTCATCAGCAGGTTGATGACTTCTTCGTTTGCCAGCGTAAATCCGCAACGAAGCCCCGCCAGAGCAAAAGCTTTCGACAGTGTGCGTAAAATAGCCAGGTGCGGATATTCCGCCAGCCAGCCAGCCAGCGATGCCTGCGGGCAAAACTCGATATAGGCTTCATCGGCAACCACAATCGCCTTACCGCGGGTTAACTCCAGCAGGGTGCGAAAATCCTGCGGATTGATCAGTTGCCCGGTCGGGTTATTGGGGCTGCAAACATAAACCACTTTTACGCCGTCCAGCTTGTCGGAAATGCCCTGTAAGTCCAGTTGCCAGTTGTCCAGCGTCGGCACTGTGCGGCACTCGACGCCAATCGTTTCGGCGCTGACGCTGTACATGCCGTACGTTGTCGGGCAGTAGAGGATGGCGTCTTTACCCGGTTCGCAAAAAGCGCGAATCAGCAGTTCAATACCTTCGTCCGCACCACGGCTGACCAGCACCTGCTCCGGTTTTACGCCTGCATATTGCGCGTAATTTTCAATCACCGCTTTCGGCTGGCATTCCGGGTAGCGGTTGAGCGTTTGCTGAGTAAGCTGAAACTCCACGGCAGTGGGGTATTCGTTGGCGTTCAGCCAGACATCGCCGTTACCGCCCAGACGACGCGCCGACTGATACGGTGTCAGGTTGCGGACGTTTTCACGCGCTAAATCGGTAATAGTCACGGTGCTCATGCTTGCTCCTTAAGGGCGTTAACACGCAAAGTAACGGCATTTTTGTGGGCGGTCAGGCGCTCGGCGGCGGCCAGTGTTTCTATGGTTGAAGCCAGCGCGGAGAACCCCTCTTTCGACAGTTCCTGTACGGTCATGCGCTTCTGGAAATCTGCCAGCCCGAGGCTGGAACAGGTGGCGGTGTAACCGTAAGTCGGTAGAACGTGGTTGGTGCCGGAGGCGTAATCACCTGCCGATTCCGGTGACCAGTCACCAAGAAATACCGAACCGGCGCTGGTGATGCTATCGACCAGTTCACGGGCGTTGCGGGTCTGAATGATCAGGTGCTCCGGGCCGTACTGGTTGGAGATCTCCACGCACTGCGCTAAATCTTTAGTCACGATCAGGCGGCTGGCGTTCAGTGCCTGGCGGGCGGTTTCGGCACGCGGCAGTTCTGCCAGTTGGCGTTCGACGGCCTCGGCAACGCGACGCGCCATATCAGCAGCGGGCGTCAGTAAAATCACCTGTGAGTCCGGGCCGTGTTCAGCCTGAGAGAGCAAATCAGAAGCCACGAAATCCGGCGTAGCGCCGCTGTCAGCAATCACCAGCACTTCCGACGGGCCTGCGGGCATATCGATCGCCGCACCGTCCAGACGCTGGCTCACCTGACGTTTCGCTTCGGTGACAAAGGCGTTACCCGGCCCGAAGATTTTGTCCACTTTTGGCACAGATTCCGTACCAAACGCCAGTGCGGCAATGGCCTGTGCGCCGCCGACGTTAAACACGTCCTGCACACCGCACAGCTGCGCCGCATAAAGGATCTCATCGGCAATCGGCGGCGGTGAGCACAGCACCACTTTTTTACAGCCCGCAATACTCGCCGGAGTCGCCAGCATTAATACCGTTGAGAAGAGCGGGGCGGAGCCGCCAGGAATATACAACCCAACTGAAGCTACCGGACGCGTGACCTGCTGGCAACGCACGCCTGGCTGCGTTTCTACATCTACCGGCGGCAGTTTTTGCGCAGTGTGGAAGGTTTCAATATTCTTTACTGCCACCGCCATCGCCTGTTTTAGCTCGTCGCTCAGGCGTTCGCTGGCGGCGGCGATCTCCTCTGCAGACACCTTCAGCGCGGTAACCGTGGTTTTATCAAACTTCGCGCTGTATTCCCGCAGGGCCTCATCGCCGCGTGCTTTCACGTTATCGAGAATATCGTTAACAGTGCGGGTAATGCTTTCAGAGGCGGAAATCGCCGGGCGCATTAACAGCTGGCGTTGTTGCTCCGCAGTACAGCTATTCCAGTCAATGATTGTGTTAAAGCTCATGGCGATCACTCCATCATCTTCTCAATCGGCAGGACCAGAATTGAACTGGCACCCAGCGCTTTCAGTTTTTCCATGGTTTCCCAGAACAGGGTTTCGCTGCTGACCATGTGCATCGCTACGCGCTGTTGGTCACCCGCCAGCGGCAGAATAGTTGGGCGTTCGGCACCTGGCAGCAGGGCGATGACTTCATCCAGACGTTCGGTCGGTGCGTGCATCATGATGTATTTTGATTCGCGCGCCTGGATCACACCCTGAATACGGGTCAGCAGTTTGTCGATCAGTTGCTGTTTGGATTCTTCCATTTCGCCATCGCGTTGAATCAGGCAGGCTTTCGAGCGATAGATAACTTCGACTTCGCGCAGGCCGTTAGCTTCCAGCGTGGCACCGGTGGAAACCAGATCGCAAATCGCATCCGCCAGTCCGGCACGCGGGGCGACTTCAACAGAACCGTTCAGTAAGCAGGATTTAAAAGAGATGCCTTTCTGGTCGAGATAACGCTTGAGCAGGTGAGGATAAGAGGTGGCGATACGTTTACCGTTTAAGGAGAGCGGACCGTCCCAGGCTTCATCAACCGGCGTTGCCAGCGAAAGACGACAGCCGCCGAAATCCAGACGACGCAGGGTAAAGTAGCGTGGATCTTCACCCTGGGCGCGGCGGTTAAGCAGCTCTTCTTCCAGCACGTTTTCGCCGATAATCCCAAGGTCTACCACGCCATCCATTACCAGACCGGGAATGTCGTCGTCACGCACGCGCAGAATATCAATCGGCATGTTTTCTGCCATCGCGATCAGGCGCTGGGTGTGAAGATTAATTTTAATGCCACAGCGCGCCAGCAATTCGCGTGAGTCATCACTTAAACGGCCGGATTTCTGCATAGCTATGCGTAAACGAGTGTTGTCTGTCATTTTGTTATTCCTCTTTAAACCTGTCTGAACCGTTATCAACCGCGCAATAAAAAAGCCCCCGGAAGGTGATCTTCCGGGGGCTTTCTCATGCGTTCATGCACCACTGGAAGATCTAAATGTCTTCCAGCACACATCGCCTGAAAGACTAGTCAGGATGATGGTGATGATGGTGGTGTTTAAATTGAACGCGTGTCATAAAAGTCTCTGTGAATGTTTATTCAACTGATGTCTTTTAACCTAAACCACTTTCACGTTAGAAAGCAAGGGCTTTTTTATATATTTTATGGCAATGGATTTGTTTAATGAATGAGCGGGGAAAGGAGGGGGCTAAGAGGACTGTCCTCTTAGCTGATGGCACCAAAAATAGCGAAGCCTGGATTTTCGTCTCACTGACAATACCTTGATCTACAAACTAATTAATAAATAGTTAATTAACGCTCATCATTGTACAATGAACTGTACAAAAGAGGAGATTGACATGCGTACAATTAGCTACAGCGAAGCGCGTCAGAATTTGTCGGCAACAATGATGAAAGCCGTTGAAGATCATGCCCCGATCCTTATTACTCGTCAGAATGGAGAGGCTTGTGTTCTGATGTCACTCGAAGAATACAACTCGCTGGAAGAGACGGCTTATCTACTGCGCTCCCCCGCTAACGCCCGGAGATTGATGGACTCAATCGATAGCCTGAAATCAGGCAAAGGAACGGAAAAGGACATCATTGAGTGAAACTAATCTGGTCTGAGGAATCATGGGACGATTATCTGTACTGGCAGGAAACAGATAAGCGAATTGTTAAAAAGATCAATGAACTTATCAAAGATACCCGCAGAACGCCATTTGAAGGTAAGGGGAAGCCAGAACCCCTGAAACATAATTTGTCAGGTTTCTGGTCCCGACGCATTACAGAGGAGCACCGTCTGGTATACGCGGTTACCGACGATTCACTGCTCATTGCAGCATGTCGTTATCATTATTGAACAGATTCATTCATAGAATGAATTGTCAGTTTTGATACGCTAGCGTAGCCTTATAGATCTAAGGTGTATCAGGAGATAACGGATGAAAAAGGTCGCAATTGTCGGGTTAGGGTGGTTAGGCATGCCGCTGGCGATGTCACTTTCAGCGCGAGGCTGGCAAGTCACCGGGAGTAAAACCACACAAGATGGTGTCGAAGCGGCCCGAATGAGTGGCATTGATAGCTATCTGCTTCGCATGGAGCCTGAGCTAGTTTGCGATTCTGACGATCTGGATGCCCTGATGGATGCCGATGCGCTGGTCATTACGCTTCCGGCACGTCGTAGCGGCCCCGGCGATGAGTTCTATTTACAAGCGGTACAAGAGTTAGTGGATAGCGCGCTGGCCCATCGTATTCCCCGCATTATTTTTACCAGCTCAACATCTGTCTATGGCGACGCGCAAGGCACGGTGAAAGAAACCACCCCGCGTAATCCAGTAACCAACAGTGGACGAGTATTAGAAGAACTCGAAGACTGGCTGCACAATTTACCCGGTACTTCGGTCGATATTCTGCGTCTTGCGGGCCTGGTCGGACCGGGACGTCATCCCGGACGCTTCTTTGCCGGAAAAACCGCGCCTGATGGTGAACATGGTGTTAATTTAGTCCATTTAGAAGATGTTATTGGCGCTATCACTCTGTTGTTACAGGCACCTAAAGGCGGACACATCTATAATATATGTGCGCCAGCTCACCCTGCGCGTAATGTTTTCTATCCGCAGATGGCCCGTTTACTGGGGCTGGAACCTCCGCAGTTCAGAAATAGTCTGGACAGCGGCAAAGGTAAGATTATTGATGGCAGTCGGATTTGTAATGAACTGGGATTTGAATACCAGTATCCCGATCCGCTGGTAATGCCGCTGGAGTAAACGATCACGCCAGCAGGACGCCGCATGCACTGCAAGGGGGCGTGTATGAAACCACTGCTGGATGTGTTGATGATCCTCGATGCCTTAGAAAAAGAAGGCAGTTTTGCGGCGGCGTCGGCCAAACTCTACAAGACGCCGTCCGCTCTGAGTTACACCGTTCACAAGCTGGAAAGCGACCTTAATATTCAATTGCTTGATCGTAGCGGACACCGCGCTAAATTCACCCGCACCGGAAAAATGTTATTAGAGAAAGGGCGGGAAGTTCTGCATACCGTGCGGGAACTGGAAAAGCAGGCGATCAAACTGCATGAAGGCTGGGAAAACGAGCTGGTGATTGGCGTGGACGACACGTTTCCTTTTTCTCTGCTTGCGCCACTCATTGAAGCTTTTTATCAACATCATAGCGTGACGCGCCTGAAGTTTATCAATGGCGTACTCGGTGGTTCATGGGATGCCCTGACTCAGGGGCGAGCGGATATTATTGTTGGCGCGATGCATGAGCCACCATCTTCCAGTGAGTTTGGTTTTTCACGGTTGGGCGATCTGGAACAAGTCTTTGCGGTCGCGCCTCATCATCCGTTAGCCCTGGAAGAAGAGCCGTTAAATCGTCGTATTATTAAGCGATATCGGGCGATTGTGGTGGGGGATACTGCGCAGGCAGGCGCTTCTACGGCATCACAACTTCTCGACGAACAAGAAGCCATTACCGTTTTCGATTTTAAAACCAAACTGGAGCTGCAAATTAGCGGCCTCGGCTGCGGCTATTTACCCCGTTATCTGGCGCAACGTTTTCTCGATAGTGGCGCGTTAATCGAGAAGAAAGTGGTCGCCCAAACTCTCTTTGAACCCGTCTGGATTGGCTGGAACGAACAGACCGCAGGACTTGCCAGTGGCTGGTGGCGGGATGAAATTTTAGCAAATAGTGCGATCGCCGGTGTTTATGCAAAATCTGATGACGGAAAATCAGCCATTTAAAGAAAAATTATTCTGACAAGCCTCTCATTCTCTTGTCATTTCCCCCCCATTTAGGCACAATGCGCCGCTGTCAAAAAATGACTAAAAACCGACGTTTCATCAGCGTCGGTTATTTTTTGCTTCAAACCAATCATTCATACCAAGAGGCCGGGCTTCGTACCGGATAGATATTTACTAAAAATCGACAGTTGTTGTCGCTGAGGAATCCAAAAAAATGGGGCAATTTTTTGCTTACGCGACGGTTATCACCGTAAAGGAGAATGACCATGTCGCATAACGTTACTCCAAACACCTCTCGCGTGGAATTGCGTAAAACGCTTACGTTAGTTCCGGTTGTAATGATGGGTCTTGCCTATATGCAGCCGATGACGCTGTTTGATACTTTTGGTATCGTTTCAGGCCTCACGGATGGTCATGTGCCGACAGCCTATGCGTTCGCATTGATTGCGATCCTGTTTACGGCTCTGAGCTACGGGAAGCTGGTTCGCCGCTATCCTTCTGCTGGCTCTGCATACACTTACGCCCAGAAATCCATTAGCCCGACTGTCGGCTTTATGGTGGGTTGGTCTTCTCTGCTCGACTATCTGTTCGCGCCGATGATCAACATTCTACTGGCGAAAATCTATTTTGAAGCTCTGGTGCCTTCCATCCCATCGTGGATGTTTGTGGTGGCGCTGGTGGCCTTTATGACCGCCTTTAACCTGCGTAGTCTGAAATCCGTAGCGAACTTCAACACTGTAATCGTCGTGTTGCAGGTAGTGCTGATCGCGGTGATTCTGGGCATGGTTGTTTATGGCGTATTTGAAGGTGAAGGCGCTGGTACGCTGGCGAGCACTCGTCCATTCTGGTCTGGCGATGCGCATGTTATCCCGATGATTACCGGGGCGACAATCCTGTGCTTCTCCTTTACCGGCTTTGACGGCATCAGCAACCTGTCGGAAGAAACCAAAGATGCAGAGCGCGTGATCCCGCGTGCGATTTTCCTGACCGCGCTGATCGGCGGCATGATCTTCATCTTTGCAACTTACTTCCTGCAGCTGTACTTCCCGGATATCTCTCGCTTTAAAGATCCGGATGCGTCACAGCCTGAAATCATGCTGTACGTTGCGGGTAAAGCGTTCCAGGTTGGCGCGCTGATCTTCTCCACCATTACCGTACTGGCGTCCGGTATGGCGGCGCATGCAGGCGTAGCGCGTCTGATGTACGTAATGGGTCGTGACGGCGTATTCCCGAAAAGCTTCTTCGGTTATGTACACCCGAAATGGCGTACTCCGGCGATGAACATCATCCTGGTTGGCGCGATTGCCCTGCTGGCAATCAACTTCGACCTGGTAATGGCAACGGCGCTGATTAACTTTGGTGCGCTGGTGGCGTTCACTTTCGTTAACCTGTCGGTCATCTCGCAGTTCTGGATCCGTGAGAAGCGTAACAAGACGCTGAAAGATCACTTCCAGTATCTGTTCCTGCCGATGTGTGGTGCGCTGACCGTTGGTGCGCTGTGGGTTAACCTGGAAGAAAGCTCAATGGTTCTGGGTCTGATCTGGGCTGCTATCGGTCTGATTTACCTGGCTTGCGTCACCAAGAGCTTCCGTAATCCGGTTCCGCAGTACGAAGACGTAGCATAATCATCTTTTCTAATAATAAACCGGAGTCGAATGAACATTTGGCTCCGGTTTTTTTATTCTTTTGTATCGAACTCCTCATTAATAACCATTTGTTCTAATTTAGAGAATTTGGTTATTGGTCTGCATTCCACCAGTCATGAATAATTTCCTCATTAACATTCATCTGGTTAATTAATTTATGTTTTCAATGATATTAAGCGGGCTAATTTGTGGTGCTCTGCTGGGATTTGTCATGCAGCGTGGGCGTTTTTGCCTGACAGGTGGTTTTCGCGATATGTATATCGTGAAAAATAATCGCATGTTTTACGCCTTGCTGATTGCAATTTCGGTACAAAGCGTGGGGGTTTTTGCGTTAATTCAGGCGGGCCTACTGACTTACGAAGCCGGGGCGTTCCCGTGGCTTGGTACTGTTATAGGTGGGTATATCTTCGGGCTGGGAATTGTTCTGGCGGGTGGATGTGCCACCGGGACCTGGTATCGCGCGGGTGAGGGATTGATCGGCAGTTGGATCGCGCTTTTCACTTATATGGTGATGAGTGCGGTGATGCGTTCTCCACATGCCAGTGGTTTAAATCAAACCTTGCAGCACTACAGTACTGAACATAACTCTATTGCTGAGACTTTTAATTTGTCTGTGTGGCCGTTGGTTGCCGTTTTGCTGGTGATAACGCTCTGGGTGGTGATGAAAGAGTTGAAGAAGCCAAAACTCAAAGTCGCGACCTTACCGCCGCGCCGAACCGGGATCGCTCATATTCTGTTTGAAAAACGCTGGCATCCCTTTGTCACAGCTGTACTCATCGGTTTGATTGCGCTTTTAGCCTGGCCCCTGAGTGAAGCAACCGGACGCATGTTTGGGTTAGGAATCACTTCCCCAACGGCCAATATTCTGCAATTTCTGGTCGCGGGTGACATGAAATACATTAACTGGGGCGTTTTCCTGGTGTTAGGGATCTTCGTGGGGTCATTTATTGCAGCCAAAGCGAGCCGTGAGTTCCGCGTTCGCGCAGCTGATGCACAAACAACATTACGTAGCGGGTTAGGTGGTGTACTGATGGGCTTCGGTGCCAGTATTGCAGGTGGTTGCTCTATCGGTAATGGACTGGTTATGACTGCAATGATGACCTGGCAGGGCTGGATTGGCCTTGTATTTATGATTCTCGGAGTCTGGACTGCGTCCTGGCTTGTGTATGTTCGACCGCAGCGTAAGGCGCGACTGGCAACTGCTGCGGCAAATTAAGTAAGGTGTAAAGATGGTGATTAAAAAGCTGGATGTGGTGACGCAGGTCTGTCCGTTTCCACTCATAGAAGCAAAAGCAGCTCTGGCAGAAATGGTCAGCGGCGATGAGTTAGTGATTGAGTTTGATTGCACCCAGGCAACTGAAGCAATCCCACAGTGGGCGGCAGAAGAAGGACATGCCATCACCGATTATCAGCAGATTGGCGATGCAGCGTGGAGCATCACCGTTCAAAAAGCCTGACTCAACATTGTCCTCCGCCGTACCAGCGGCGGAGGCTTCAAATTAGACAATCTCTTCCGCGTACTGCCAAAGTGCTTTTAACAGCGCCACTTTCTCTTTGTCATCGGCATATTGTTGTACCAGCATCTGCAATTCATCAGCATAACCCTGCAAAAACTCTGGCGTGAAGACCTGGCGACGGTGCTCCAGCCAGCGTTGCTGCTCGGCATAATCCAGCGTCCCCGGGAAGTTGCGTGCCCGATAATTGAACAACAGCTTTTCAATCCGTTTATCAACAAAAGTGATATCCAGTGCCGGTAAATTACGCGGCTCGGTTTCCAGCACAATTTTCATTGCTGCACGATCTGCGTCACTGAAAAAGCCGTTATAAAGCTGTGCATCCACGTTATCTGAAGGCGTAAACGGTTCGGCTTCCGCGAATATCGCCACCACTTTTTCGCGCACTTGCGGATTTTCACGCAGAATTTTCAGGTTATCGAGGCAATGCTGACGATTAATTCCCAGTCGGTCGGCATCTTCCGGGCGTAGCGTATTCGCCTGGGCCAGCACCGGACATTTATTGATATGCACCAGCTTAACCGGAACGGCGGCGTTATCGCCAAGATCGGTTTTTGCGGTATATAAACGCTCGCGCAATGTGTCGCTATCCAGTTCCAGTAATGGCGAAATGTCTCCTGCCAAATCCACCATAATTACGGCATTGCGATTTTCAGGATGCCACGCCAGCGGTGCCACCCAGCTGGTATTGCCGCGCCATGCTCCAAACATTCCGGAAACGTGCACCAGGGGTTTCATCTGCGGAACATCAATCAACGCCATCAGTTTGTGTTTATTACGATGGGTAAAGAGATAATCAAACAGGCGTGGCTGACGCGTTTTTACCAGCTTTGCCATCGCAATAGTGGCGTACACATCAGCCATCGCATCGTGGGCATTGCTATGTTCAATACCATTCGCTTTGGTTAAATGCTCAAGGCGAAAGCTCGGTAGACCGTCATCATTTTCAGGCCAGTTTATTCCTTCCGGGCGCAGGGCATAACAGGCACGCATAACATCCAGTAAATCCCAGCGCGAGTTATCATGCTGCCAGCTCCAGGCGTAAGGATCGTAGAAATTACGATAAAAAATGTTGCGTGTGACTTCGTCGTCGAAACGCACATTGTTGTAGCCCAGAATACAGGTCTTCGGTACGGTAAAAAGCGAGTGAATACGGGCGGCAAACGCGGCTTCGTTTTCTCCTTTCGCCCGTGCTTCCTGCGGGGTAATACCGGTAATTAATACGGCTCCTGGCTGGGGTAAATAGTCATCAGCGGGCTTGCAGTAAAAGACTTCGGGTTCGCCGATGACATTGAATTCGCTATCGGTGCGAATGGCTGCGAACTGTGCAGGGCGATCTAACGCGGGGTGCGTGCCAAAGGTTTCGTAATCGTGAAACAAAAAGGTAGATTGTTGCTTACCGTCATTCATCATTAGGTTAAATCCGTTATTTCTGCTGTCTGCCAGAGTATCAAATATCACCGTGCTAATCAGCTTTAGCGCCACAATTTGGCAGCGAGTGGCAACAGATCATGTCAGATAAAAATGAGAGGGTAGTCACATTTTCTTGCACTTTATTCCAGCCAGTTCATAAGTATTTCCGTAAAAAGAACAGCTATTTGAAACTCCTGAGGGTTTGCTGTTGAAACGCCGTCTTATTATTGCTGCTTCTTTGTTCGTTTTTAACTTATCGTCTGGTTTTGCGGCGGAAAACATTCCTTTTTCACCTCAGCCTCCAGAGATTCATGCCGGGTCCTGGGTATTGATGGATTACACCACCGGTCAGATCCTCACCGCGGGTAATGAGCATCAACAGCGCAATCCCGCCAGCCTGACAAAGCTGATGACGGGTTATGTCGTGGATCGCGCTATCGATAGTCATCGCATTACGCCAGACGATATTGTCACCGTGGGGCGCGATGCGTGGGCGAAAGATAATCCGGTGTTTGTCGGTTCTTCACTGATGTTTTTGAAAGAGGGCGATCGCGTATCGGTACGTGATTTAAGCCGTGGTTTAATTGTGGATTCCGGAAATGACGCTTGTGTTGCTCTGGCTGACTATATTGCCGGTGGGCAACGGCAGTTTGTTGAAATGATGAACAACTATGCCGAGAAGCTGCATCTCAAGGATACGCATTTTGAAACAGTGCATGGTCTGGATGCACCTGGCCAGCATAGCTCGGCTTATGATTTAGCTGTGCTTTCTCGTGCTATCATCCACGGCGAGCCCGAGTTTTATCATATGTACAGTGAGAAAAGTCTCACCTGGAACGGTATCACCCAGCAAAACCGTAACGGGTTGTTGTGGGATAAAACCATGAATGTTGACGGCCTGAAAACGGGTCATACTTCTGGTGCCGGGTTTAATCTCATTGCTTCGGCTGTAGATGGGCAGCGTCGTCTCATTGCAGTGGTAATGGGGGCTGACAGTGCAAAAGGTCGTGAGGAAGAGGCAAGAAAATTACTGCGTTGGGGGCAACAAAAATTTACTACGGTGCAAATTTTGCACCGTGGGAAAAAGGTCGGAACGGAACGCATCTGGTATGGCGATAAAGAAAATATCGACCTGGGAACGGAACAAGAGTTCTGGATGGTGCTACCGAAAGCCGAAATTCCACATATCAAAGCCAAATATACCCTTGATGGTAAAGAACTCACCGCGCCAATTAGCGCCCATCAGCGGGTAGGGGAAATTGAACTTTACGACCGTGATAAACAGGTGGCGCACTGGCCGCTGGTTACCCTGGAATCTGTCGGGGAAGGCAGCATGTTTTCTCGCCTGAGTGATTATTTCCACCATAAGGCCTGACCTTTCTTTTGCAGCAGACTGGCAGGAGTGCGAGTCTGCTCGCATAATCAACACTCATTCCTTGTGGTTTTAATTTTGCAACTATACTGTATATAAAAACAGTATCAATGGAGGCGTCATGAACTACGAGATTAAGCAGGAAGAGAAACGTACCGTTGCAGGTTTCCATCTCGTTGGCCCGTGGGAACAGACGGTAAAGAAAGGCTTTGAGCAGTTGATGATGTGGGTAGATAGCAAAAATATTGTGCCGAAGGAGTGGGTTGCTGTCTATTACGACAATCCAGATGAAACACCCGCCGAAAAATTACGCTGCGACACCGTCGTGACGGTGCCGGGTTACTTTACGCTTCCCGAAAACAGTGAGGGCGTCATTCTGACAGAAATTACAGGTGGTCAGTATGCGGTGGCGGTAGCTCGTGTAGTCGGTGATGATTTTGCTAAACCCTGGTATCAGTTCTTTAATAGTCTCTTGCAGGACAGTGCTTATGAAATGTTACCAAAGCCCTGCTTCGAGGTTTATTTGAACAATGGCGCGGAAGATGGGTACTGGGATATCGAAATGTATGTTGCGGTGCAGCCAAAACATCACTAATTCATCTCAGGGCGGTGTGTTAACGCGATGACCACTCTTTTTTTTGAAAGCGAAAAGAGTAAGATGCGCCTTTCAATTTTTTCGCTCCTGCCGGGAAATTACACTGTTCCCGGTTTGTCCGTCGGATAATTCAGAGGCGCGCCTTCTGGCCGACAGATGAGTTATGAGCGCTTTTAATCTCATTACGGAGTTTCTGCGTGCGTGCCGATAAGTCATTAAGCCCGTTTGAAATCCGGGTATACCGCCATTACCGCATTGTGCATGGTACTCTGGTCGCGCTGGCATTCCTGCTCACTTTTCTCATTATCCGCCTGTTTACTATCCCGGAAAGCACCTGGCCGCTGGTCACCATGGTGGTGATTATGGGGCCAATCTCGTTCTGGGGTAACGTTGTCCCTCGCGCCTTTGAGCGTATTGGCGGTACGGTGTTGGGTTCGATTTTAGGTCTTATCGCTCTGCAACTGGAGTTAATCTCGTTACCGCTGATGTTAGTCTGGTGCGCGGCGGCCATGTTCCTTTGCGGTTGGCTGGCGCTGGGCAAGAAACCGTATCAAGGTTTATTGATTGGGGTGACGCTGGCAATTGTTGTGGGTTCCCCGACAGGTGAAATTGATACGGCGTTATGGCGAAGCGGCGATGTGATCCTCGGCTCTTTACTGGCAATGTTGTTTACCGGTATCTGGCCACAACGGGCGTTCATCCACTGGCGCATTCAACTGGCGAAAAGTCTGACCGAGTATAATCGGGTCTATCAATCTGCATTCTCACCGAACTTACTCGAACGCCCACGTCTGGAAAGCCATCTACAAAAACTCCTGACCGATGCCGTGAAAATGCGTGGACTGATTGCGCCCGCCAGCAAAGAAACCCGTATTCCAAAATCGATATATGAAGGTATCCAGACCATTAACCGCAATCTGGTTTGTATGCTGGAGTTGCAAATCAATGCATACTGGGCCACGCGCCCCAGCCATTTCGTGTTATTGAACGCGCAAAAACTTCGTGATACCCAGCACATGATGCAGCAAATACTGCTGAGCCTTGTTCATGCGCTGTACGAAGGTAATCCGCAGCCGGTTTTTGCCAATACGGAAAAATTGAACGATGCTGTGGAAGAGCTGCGTCAGTTGCTCAATAACCACCATGACCTGAAGGTTGTGGAAACACCAATCTATGGTTATGTGTGGCTGAACATGGAAACGGCGCATCAGCTTGAGTTGCTATCGAATCTGATTTGCCGGGCCTTGCGCAAATAATTCCTGAACTTCAGAATCATCTTGCTGCTGCTTCGATTCAGCAAGGATAAAGGGTATGATAGTGAAAAGGGATAAAAGCATTGTCATCTGCGGCAGCTATGAGTAATGTTGGCCCTAACGAATAGCGGTTGCTTAAACGAATCCGACTCTCACATTATCAGGGGTATAAAAATGGAAACTACCAAGCCTTCATTCCAGGACGTACTGGAATTTGTTCGTCTGTTCCGTCGTAAGAACAAACTGCAACGTGAAATTCAGGACGTTGAGAAAAAGATCCGTGACAACCAGAAGCGCGTCCTGCTGCTGGACAACCTGAGCGATTACATCAAGCCGGGGATGAGCGTTGAAGCAATCCAGGGCATCATCGCCAGCATGAAAGGTGACTATGAAGATCGCGTTGACGATTACATCATCAAAAATGCCGAGCTCTCCAAAGAACGCCGCGATATCTCCAAAAAGCTGAAAGCTATGGGCGAAATGAAAAACGGCGAAGCGAAGTAATTCCCGTTTTATTCAATGAGGGTTGCCCGGCAACCCTCATTGCTCATTGATTCTTATCTGTGTATCACCGTCATCATTCTCATCCGAGAACCAATCGAAATTAACAACAGCCTTCTTCTGTATGCAGCAAGGCAAAAAGTTCTGTAACTCCATTGTTATTAACTGCACTGGTTACTAACACGTTGTGCGCTCCAGCTTCCCGTAACCAACTTTTCACCAAAGATATTTGTTCCATGCTGGCTAAATCTGCTTTGGTTACTACTCCAATGACCGGGTGATTCATGGCCCGGTAGGGCGTTTTTACCTCTAATTCCTGCTTCAGCGCTGAGATTCCTGCTTGTTGCCAGAAAAGCAGGCACCTGCCGTCTGAACGGTATCGATCCGGAAGCGTATCTGCGCCATATTCTGAGCATACTGCCGGAATGGCCCTCCAACCGTGTTGACGAACTCCTGCCATGGAACGTAGTTCTCACCAATAAATAAGCGTCAATACGGTGCTCCGTTGACGCTTACTTTAATCCGTTTTCTGAGCTTAGATTTTTCTGTTCCTACCCAGACCGTGGATTTGGAATTCATTTTTTGTCAGGTCAATGCTAATCGTTAAAACGGCCATAACGCACCTCCACTGGAAGGTTTATCAGTAATATCCTACCGTTGCTTCATGGTCGGGGCGTCCATTCCATTATTATCGGTTTTCCTTTCTGTTTATAAATGAAAACGCCAGCTGTATTCAGGCTGGCGTCAGGAGAAATGAAGCCTGTTGAGTGAGATTCACCGGTTCTGGTGCAGAAGCTGCAGATGGCGCAGGGTAAGGACATCTTCTCTTGCCTGCTTAATACAGGACAACAGTGCTGTTTCTGTGGTTAATGGCACTATACCCTGTATCACTGCATTGTCTTACAGCAACTGGTGAGGGCTGGCATAAGTTGCCGGTGTTTCGGTAGAGTCACGGTCATCCACCACGCGGAGTGAATAACCGTTTTCAGCGGCCTTATTAATCAGTTCAGTGATATTAACACCATCAATGTCAACGACAATGTGCCCCATATCCAGCGCCTGTACGTTAACGCTGTCGGCTTCCAGTGTCATCATTTCGCCTCCGGATACTTACCCAGGGTAATGTTATTTACCGTTCTGTAATTGTCGCGGGTCATCAGGCCGGTCGCCCTGCGAGCCCGGAGGATATCGATGCTGTTTATTAACTGAGAGCGGGTACAGGCGCTGAATCCCGGCTGGTCGGTACGCACCAGCGCGTATTTTTCCACGAGAAAGTTCACCGCATCACACAGTGAAATGCCTGCCTCAATATGCTGCTCAATCACACGTTCATCGGCAAAAGGTGTGTCATTCAGTGTGAGGCCATAGTGCTGGTCCAGCAGTCGGGACAGCAGTATCTGCCAGATTTCAACAGGAGACGGGCGAGAACTGGCCGCCTGCCCGGGTAATACAGGTAATGTTTTCATACTGAAGATTTTCCTGATATGCAGATATAAAAATGGAAAAGTGGCGTGGTGAAAACACCAGGCCGTAGCAGAAGGCTATTCTGGAGAGTTAATTTTTCATTTCGGGCGTCGGATAAACAGCCAGATAAACGTAATCACAACTGCTGAGGGTATCGGCTTTGCAGGTCAGCCCTTTTGCATACAGCGTGACGGTATGCTGATGGCGGGGATTCAGTTCACCGCTGGTGAGCATGAGTTCCAGTTGTTTCATCAGCAGCGGAAAGGCCTGGTCCAGGTGGTACGCATCTGCATCGCTGAACAGGCCTCTGATACCGGCGCGGTCGGCAAGGTAATGCAACCGGTTACCCTCCTGCACCAGACGTGCCCCGAAACAGGGCGTCACGGTGCAGGGCAGCCCCCACCAGGGGCGGTCGTGATTGTCGTCGGGAAGTGTTGTCCCGGGGAGTGTGTCTGACACGATAAAATCCTTACAGAAAATCGGCTAAGAATGGTCCGGTAGTGGCGATAATTCTGCTCATCAGAATTCCCACTCAGTTCAGGGTGACGCTCATCAGCCGGACATACGGACCAAAACTGTCCTTACGG